>Ga0116231_10002879_pt1 | contig 35895 bp, 29 predicted proteins | sample S1TSphgellanicum_2_FD_89695 | JGI IMG/M metagenome (GOLD analysis project Ga0116231, IMG submission 89695) | Host-associated microbial communities from peat moss isolated from Minnesota, USA - S1T2_Fd - Sphagnum magellanicum MG | ecosystem: Host-associated > Plants > Peat moss > Unclassified...
GCAAAACATGGAATTTAACATCCTTAGCAATGGAATTGAAAGAACATGTGTTTGCTTTTGCAAAACATGGAATTTAACATCCTTAGCAATGGAATTGAAAGAATCTCAAATTGTATCATGTGTAGCCATGCATTCTCACCCATGAACACAATGAAATAAATGTATCTTTTGTCAGATTTATGGCCTAGCCACACATGCATCAAGAAAGCCCATGAACTACGGGATGGGGAGGCCCAATTTGGTGCGTAGTGCTAAAGAGAAAATGCCAGAGGCCATCTTAAAAGATGGGATGACTAAACATGCAGAAAACCAAGCACCCAAGCTTGGGCATGCACAAGATCTCAACTGAGTGCGATGACAATCAAAAGACAACTCTAATATGATGCTAGAAAATGACTGCTCTGAGATCTCTAAACATGGAATTTTTAGAACAATGAAGTTCGTGAAAAATTCATTTCTAAGCATGAAAATCTTTGAGATGTTTTCCTAAAGACAATCTGATTTTCTCTCTAATAGTTGCTCAAAAGGTGGGATGGAGGTTTGAGTAATTGGAGGTAAAAGGTTTCGAACCCACTTAAGGTGAGCTTGGAATGGAAATGGACTTGAACTGTTGGCCCCTATAACCCCCAATAAAAATTAGATGGTTGTCTTGTAAAAATTTTAATGCGACAATAAAGGTGACAAACCCCCAGTTTTGCAAGTACATTGTTAAGGCAATAACCTCCATAGAGGCAAAACCTACCCCACCCACCTCTGGACATTCAAAAAACTTGGCTTTAAAAGTTTCCCAAATATATGAATAAAGGTGGAATCAAATGAGGTTAATTAACGCTAAAAATCTAGAAGTGAAGGGAAAAAATGAAGAAGATAATAAGGCCTCTATGTGAAACAACTAATGAGAATCCCAAATGCCACATGCACATCCCCCAACCTAGGAAAGGCATCATCATCCAAAACCGTTTGTAAAAAGTAAAAGTGAAAGAAAAAAACCCCAAAGGAACACCCAAAACCTTAATGCCCCCAGCAACAATATAAAAACCTGATGGAGGATAGAACCCTGTAGGCAACCCTAAATGAGACCAAACAACAACACTTGCGAGGTTGAACCAAAAGGCCTACCAAATCTAATTGGGAAGGAAAATGATGGAAAACTTAATAGACAACTGAAGCATGCCCAATGATATGGGTGTCATCTGCAACGAAGGGGAACAAACAAGATGGGAAAAGGGTAGGCAAACTACGAAGTGCACAAAAATGAACTAAAGCAAAAAGAAAACCACCCAAAGGATCCCTTTGACAAATACCAATGTAGGACTGAATAACAAATAGCTCGCCTTCAAGCGAATGATGACTAAAGAAAATGGGAACTCAAAAGCATAAAAGGAATAGATGAAAAGTATGAATTGAAACAATTGCCCACTTGTAGCACGTAGTTCATGGAATATAATTTTATGGAAAACATTGTTGAAAGCATTTATAATATCTACTTGCAACACCACCCAATCAAGGTGAACATTTAAGGATGCCCAAATTTCGTGCACCACTACTTCATAGGCTCCCTTAATTGCGACCCCAAACTCGTGGGGGGATAAATGAACGGCAAATGCATTGTGAAATTGAAAGCAAAAGGTCCTACTCACCAATTATAAAAAACCTTGCCTGTTGTAATTAGTTGAATGCCACCAGAAGACTTAGCCAAAGTTAATAGCCTAGCACCACCGAAGGCCTTAGCTATACTCCTAAAGATACACCTTGGAACAACATAAGAACACACCAATAAAAATATGCTAGCTAAATCCTTTTGGTCAAATATATTTCAAAGGTGTTCGAAAACCATGCTTGAAGGCCTTCCAATTGAAAGGTGAGTTGAATGGATGAAAACCAACCTAAACATATTTGAAGAAAAATCCAAGTTTGTTTCTAACTAAAACTCCATCAAATAATTTGAATAAAACAAGGACAAATCCAAAGGATGAAGAGCTTACAAAATAATAATGGTTTCTGAAAAGGTTGAAACTAACATAAGGGGGGCAAGGGCCCTTACAACATGAACATATTCCCTAGTTTACCTTAAAGCTAAACTTTGACAAAAGCAATGGGGCCTTGAATGGGAAGAGAGGGATGAAGCCTTTTGGGGAAAAACACCATTTGAATAGAAGGGATAAAAAAAAGTAGCCACTAGGGCCTATGCACACAACAAATGTTCAATTTGAAACTCTTTTTGATCACTAAAAAAGAACTTTCATAACCAAATCTTAGTCTCCTTATGCCCAGCCTTCCCACCTTGAGTAGGCAAAAGAAGGCACCACTAGGGGAAAATTTTTAAAAGGTGTGAAGCAACAACATCATTTGGGTTTCGCACTATGCGGTCCAAAGAAAATCTAAATGGTAGATACACCTTTCGCCTCAAAGCAATTAAGATGCAAGAATACAATCAAGGTTTGAGGAACCCCAACAAAAAAATTCAAGGGGATTTAGACTCGATATCTGTGCCCAAGCTGCTAGAGGGGGGCATGGGGTGTGGAGGGATGGGATACCATCATCACCCCTTGAAAAGCTAGCTTAAAAAGGCTAACATCACTCCTAATGACGTGTTAAACCAAGATGTGTAAATAAGGCCCCACAATTGGAACAAGGGGTATTACACTAAGGGAGGGGTTGACTCATATTTTCGACATGCATTGATGGTATGATCGACCCATAAGTTTGAAGCACCTTAACTAGATGAACTCAAATCGAAATATAAGTTGTAATGATACAAGGGAAAGAGGGAAGGGCCAAAATTATAAAATGAGGCCCATGTGGAAGGGCAATAGGCTAAGGGGCTTCTACTAAAGGCATGGGTGAGGGAGAGGAGCTAGGGAACACATCTTTAATAGGGGCTTGAGCTTCCATCACATAAATCAACACCCACACAATCCAAATTACAATAGGAGGAAGGTTTAAAGAAACCTACCACACAAGGGCAGATTTATTAAAAGGAGATTAAAATTGAACCCCATGTTTCGCGCCCTAGAACAACTTCCAAAATGTAGGTCTCTAACACCACTAAAATCTGTGAATGACCAAATGACAATGCTATATAATGAATGTCAATTCCCCAAAATCTTTGTTAATGCATTCCTAAATGTTTCGCTAACGTTCCTTAATGTTTCGCTAACGTTCTTAACCACTCCACCATCTCTCCTCCATGTTCCATGGACAATCCTCGAAAATCGATAAACATTTGATGACATTCCACTCACAAGGCTTCAAAGGTTATTTAAAAAGGCAGGTCTTATTGAAACCACCTCAAAAGGACATACCTACCTACCTACTTACCTATAAAGGCCTTAAAGATAGGTTTAGAGCTCGAGGGATATGAATTAAAGTATGTTTTAGAGTTGTGAAAGAAATCTTTACATTTTTCCCCAACCCTTAAACCCTAACCCTTGCCTTAACTCCGAATCCTTGCCCTAAACCACGACCTTTCCCTTAAACCCTAAATTATAATATTGCCTTAAATCTTGATCCTTGCCCTAAACCTTAACCTTGCCCCATTTACCTTCTTATTTTTTCTAGTGGTCAATAGTTAAATAGTTGTTGTAAAATTCCGTGCAAGGATGAATGCAAAGGAACAAGTGACCCATCAAAAGGGGGTGGAAAATGGGGACCAATTTCCCACCCTACAAAAGGGTGGTTAAAAATTGGACCTTTTATCCATTGGAACAATAGAGAGAAAGGAAGGAAAAGAAAGAAGAGGCAACCAGGAAGAAGAAAAAAGCTTGAAAAAAACCACGCTAGACATGGTTTCCATTCTTTGCACCTTTTTTGCACCCTCCTCTTCTCTCTATGTCTCACAATTTAATGGTGTTTGCAATAGAAATCCATCAACAATAATGAATCTTGTGTTCTCTTCTTATGTTTGCACCAGTTAGCAGTGGCACGAAAGAATAATTTTTGGATTCACAGTGTCCTATTGTTGCTTTTCTTGAGGAACAACTTCATTGCTCTTACTTGTTTTGCTATTGCAACATTCATGCATCTCCTCTTAGCATTGTTCCTCCAAACATTTTTTGGCTGCAACTTGAAAAAAAGGAATGGTGGCTTGCTCAAAACTCAATTCTTTGAAGTTGTTGGAAAATCATCATTGTTTTCACTTGCAAGTTCTTGTTAAACTAGGCTTGAATCCTCTTTTCCTTATTGTTTCTTGGAAAACCTTGTTCCTTCGTATGTAGCTCCATGAGTACCATAGCCCACGTTGTCATCATAATCAATTGTCTTGTAAGATTCAAGGCTTTTTGAGGATCCAACAACAATCAACGATTCCAGAAAACATAAAAATGAGGCCACACTCTTCCCGCAAGAAACACTGGAGCTAATAACCGACCTTTTGATACAAGCACCGGTTTGGTTTTGTGAATGGCATGGGGTCATTTACAAAATCCCATGTTTGGGCTAGCAAAATAAAATTTGATGATTGGTTTCAACATGAACAACTAAATGAGGAAAACATATCTAAATAGGCAAGGGGCAAACAAGGGGTTGTTTTAAATGCTTGGTTTAGGGGATGAACTTAAATGGTCTTATAAAATCCCAAGTTTGGGTTGGAGAAACAAGGTTCATTGATGGGGTCTATGTTTCACATTAAACATCACAACATTGACCATAAATATGACAAACTTAATTATGTTTTATTGCACAAAAGGACATCAAACTTAAATTTTGTAGGAGTCCCATGGATCTTCAAATCAAGACATTAAAGGAAGCAAAACTTCCAAATTCTCCCTAGTTTTGCCATGGTTGCATTTTCGCCAAAACAACAACAAACAATTGACAAGGTTTTAAACATGCCCACAAACAATACATTATCAATTCTATTCATCCCCATTCTCCTAGCATGTCAGAATTGCCAAGTAGTGTGACTCTCAAGTCCTTCGTACAAATCTGCAAAGCATATGGGCTACATCAACAATCTTCAAACATCACTATTTGAAGTTCTAAAGATTTTCAATTTTCTTTTTTTCATTTTGGGAGTCTATTTTTTTTTGGCGAAGTTTCACAATGGGGTAAGAAGAGGAATTTGCCTTTCTTTTTGTTAACTTTGAGGGTTTTTTATTTTGATATTTTGAATTTCAAAAGTTTTTCAATTTTCTTCTTATCATTTTGGGGGTTTTTAAATTTTTGTGTGAATTTTCACAAAGGGGGAGAAGGGGTGTTTGCTTTTCTACTTGTGAACTTTGAAGGTTTTCTATTTTGGTATTTTGAAGTTTCAAAGTTTTTCAATTTTCTTCTTGTCCTTTTGGGGGTCGTTAATTTTTTTTGTGTGAAGTTCCACAAGGGGGGAGAGGGGGGTATTTTCCTTTCTTCTTCTGAACTTGTAGGGTTTTTTTATTTTAGTATTTTTTTTCATTTTGGAGGTTTTTAATTTTTTTGTGCAAAGCTTTGCATGAGGGGTGGGGGTGGGGGGAGAATCAAAAAACCCTTAAACTTTATTCTTTTGAAGTTTGGGGGTTTTCGACTTTGTTTTGACAAAGTCTAAAAATCCTTTATTTTGCTCTTTTGAATTTTAGGGGTCTTCAAGTTTGTTTTTTGGGAACTTGTTTCTCACTTTGTTTACATCATTTAACTAATGTCTCGACAAAACCACTTCATTTTATTGGCCCACAACCAAAAGGAAAATCAATTAATATCACTCACATTGTTCGTATCCATGGCAATATTTTAAGTTAAAATTTGGGCATTAAAATTTTGTATTTTCCATATAACCACCGAAGGTTTTTTTTTTCTTTGAAAAAAAAAAAAGGGTTTTGAGGTGGATGAGATGAACAGATGCATTGTGTTGTTAAGCTATTAAAATAAAATAACTAGAAGATTAAAATAAAAGATCTAAGTTGGGAATGTATGGATTATTAAAATTTTGAAAGGAAAAAAAAATAAATTGAGCAAATTTTAAATTATTTTCACAACCACTAGTTTTGATTGTTTATATTTATCTATCCCTAATTTAATACTTGTTCAACATTTTTCAAAACACCAAATTCCCAAAATCTCATCTTACCCCTCGTGTTATGAGAATGTTTTACTCATATCTTATTTAAAATTCTGAGAATTATTCAACACTATTTCAAATTTTAATAATTTGTGCTTTGAATAAATGAGTTGAAACTTGAACAATATGTTAGACAGACCAAATGAAGTAGCCACCATTCCATAGTCTCTCCCCCCCTAGGCAAAACCAATGAACCATGTATTTGCCCCCCATGTTTGCAAAACATAGAAGGGTTCTTTTCTTAGAGCATCCCTACAAGGGCTCAATATGTGACCCTGCACATTAAAATCAGATGAAGAAAAGTGGACATTTGCTGGTTTGGCTCAAGAAAATGCTTTTATCATTTTATTCCCAATGTATTTCTATAATACAATGTATCTCATATTTTGTGTTATGAGATTTGCTTTGTAAGAATGTGAAGCATAGTTGACACCAATTTTTTTTACTTCATTGTGCTTAGGTTTGGATTCCTATAGGTTTTGCAAATGAGTTTTAATTTTGATTTGTGTGCATGTTCTCACATGTGACTTCAATTTTGTTGCATGCTGATCTAGTAAAACACACAACAACATTTTGCCAAATTATCATAAAAATTCAAACACTTTAAACTTGCACGATTGCTCAATTTTGTGCCATTGCATATTTAAGACCCATCAATGGCAATACTAATTTGGGTTTCTAATATTTGAACAATGTTTGACAATTACCTCTTTGCTATATAATGGCAGTCAGCTGTAAAAATAACACTCACAGGTACCAACATCCATCTGTACATGATATTGATAAAGGGGCCGCAAAACATACAATTTTCAAGCTCCATCTTTTGGCTGTGAAACACCATCTCCTCATCCTAGTTGAAAATATAGCATTCTCTTCATGATCGCCTAGTCATTTCCAAGCTAAACAAACATGGTTTGGAAATCTAATTATAACAGTGCATTACAACTGGATGGTTTGGAACATGCCATTGGAACAAAAATAGATAAGGTAATATAGACATAATGAATGTTGACTGCAATTTTGGAATGTGGACCTTAGAGAAACATTGTACATTCCAACCTAGAAAATGCCTTGAGGATGCATCATCATATCATGGATTCAAACATTGTAATTCTCTCCCTAGTGACTCAAAACATTTTGTAAAATCAAGCCAAAGCAAACTGACAGATATGTCTCCGTGTGCTTTGGAAAAAATTCCTTATTCAGAGTCATGGTCCGGGCTGCAACTATATACTATAGTTTGTGGTACAATAAACATTTCAAGCATTAATCTGCATTTCTACTTAGTAACAATGGAAACCTGCTGCAACTAACTAGAACACCTGGCACAATTTAGCCCATTGTGGCATGCGTTTGAATATTATTGCTAAAGCTACTTCTTCACCAAAAAAATGGCTTAGCTAACAGATTGCATATTATTTCACTGTTGGAAAGATAATCAATCAATAGGCTTCCCCTAGATCTGTGAAAGTGCATTCACACATCCAAACAGACAACAGGGTGCTATAGACCTCTGTGTTTGATCATGTATGAAGAGCTAGGCAATGTGTGTAGCACAGACAAAAGAAGCTCCCTAATACCAACTTCTTTCCAAAGAATGAGGAAAGAAGCAGGCACAGTGAGAGAGGATGTATTAGTACACAAACTTACCTCACCTGGGTAGATGAGCACAACAAGCCTGATCCGTTGGAGCCCACAACTGCTAGGTCACATATAGAGCACATGCTACCCACAGTTTCTGCCACAAATCGTGCTCGGCAATAGGGGCAAGAAACATCCCGGCTGCCTCTGTAGATTGGTGTGAAGGTGGAACCACATACTACAAAAGGGTTGCGAGGATCATAGTTCAGTTGCATCTCATCCTTGGAGTTCTTCTCACCCACTTGCAAGACCTGTCAGGTGACAAGAGCCTTGGGATCTCAGACAGGAAAACAACCCAAACAATCTCCCTAAGTGGGAGCCTCCCAATTATGTCTCTTCCAGACCTTTTGAACTCAAAGAGTCATCAACTGCATCCCTTGAGAAAACAGGTTGTCCACTAAAAACAAAAAGAAACAACATAGGAGACTCTGAGAAAAGCTATATATCCAGAGGTGTGAAACTTCCATACCTGGCGAGCTTTGGTTGCCACTTGAGGAGGAAGATTCAGTTCCAAAAGCCTGCGGGCAAATGTTGCTGCTGTACCATAGTTCTTTGCTTTAAAGCAAATAGACATAGCAGACTGGAGGCTGAGCTTCAGATGTGTGGCCTGAAGGTTACAGTGTGTGAAATAAGCAGCAAGCTCTGCCTGCCTCAGTAGGTCATCCTTCAAAGCTGGGTCCTTCCTCTTAAGCTCAATGCGGAGGGCAAGGGCATAGTCTTTAGCAATTCCCAGCAGCTCCTTTACCTCGTCAACTTCTTTGCGAGAGTCAACCACTACCACTGGAATGGTGTGCAATATATTGATGAACAGCCTGCATGCGAAGGAAGATATAGTCATGACAAATCTTACAAGCAGTTCCATTGTCCAAAGAACCTGGATATTGATTCTCCTGCGAACCATTAAAGGTCAGCTGATTACACAGAAGGTTATATGTTGGACCATACCTGAGTGCTTCTGTGAATTTCCCCTCTGTGGTGGTCTTGTAGGCCACCTTAAGCTTCTCCTCGAGTGAGGAAAGCCTGTAGACAAGTGCAGGTAAGCCCCGAGCGCTGGGGCTGGTGGTCTCACTCCAACCTCTCTCAAGAGCCAAGGGAAGCACCGGGACCGACACCATGGTTGGGAGAAAGGTATGACTGGCCAGATGAAGCTCAAGGAAAACACTCCTCAGGGGTTCAAAGTTCTTGATCCCAAGCTGCCTATTCAACAATCGCATGGCTGTGTCAAATGAACCTGCTGCTGCATGCTCTCCAGCCAGAGATGAGGTCTGAACCCAGGCCTGGCTAGTTGGTATCCCTGATGGTGGAACAACAAAATAGGCAGAGCTGGTGGGAACAACATCAGCAACAGCAAGCTCTGCAGGAAGCTCAAGATCCTCCATTTCCCAGCCCTCTTCCTCATCACCCTCGCCTGAAAAGGACAACCACATGCATTTGCCTGCTTAGCTATACAAACTTATTGGGGATGGAAATATTGTTGAAGGCATTGAGTTCCAATCAATTTCCTATTTCTGGATTACCCAATCCTAGAAAGCAGACCTACTCCTGTTAAAAAACCATATCACTAAAACTGTTATTTAGGCACCAGATTCTAATGACAAACCTTTCTCCACGACTACCAAATCATCATCCTCGTGGTCACCATTCTCCACCACTGCAAGATCCAGTTCCTCTCCCCAAGCTCCCTGGGCACCCTCCTCCTCTTCTATGTCAGCTGTACCAGGCTCCCCAAAAGCACCATCGAAGAAGCCTTTGTTCACTGTCAAAAGAGGCCAGTTGCTATCCAGTACAATTGGCTTTGGGGGCATCAGCAGACTGCACTTCTCTAGAGAAGGGGTGTAAGGGAGAGACCCATCAAGCAACTCTTCCAGCCTTCCAATTACATCTGTAAGTCCATGGGTCTTTGCTGTGGCATAGGCCAACGGAATATGCCCTGACTCCTCAAGGATTCTGACCCTTTCTTGTACATCTCCCAGGTACAGCGCATTATGAAACTGACCCATCACATCACTGCGCATCTCTGCTATCTTAAGCATCTTTGAAAGCTTCTCTGTGTTTCCAGTGATGAGGTACAGGAAAGAGAGGCGCTCAAAGTTCTTTGTCTTCTGGTATGCATACTCCACAATCTCATAGTTTCCCTGTCAAATCAGCCACATATTTAGCTGCAGAGATATGGAATACAAAGACTACAGAACATGAAAATCTTACTTGGAAGCAGAGTGGGTCTTGCACAGTGACTCTTCTGGCAGCTTATCAGTGTCAAAGGCTCAAAAATTAATCAGATAACCATAACCACATGGTGGTCACTGCATACTGCTACTTCATGAGTGTGAGTGTGAGTCTGACAAATGTCCTGCAAGTCTCATTTCCCCTTAGAGCAATTAATTCTGAGTCACAGTTGTTAGTAGCACCTGTCTCAAAGCTTCTACACCAAGGCGGTGCCAACAATCCTTGTCATCTATCTCCTTTGCTGATGCCACTGCCACAGCAGTGTTACCACATTCAATAGCCAAGTTGAACCTTGTTTGCTCATCCTTGACAAAATGTAATGCCACTTCAGGAAAGCCTTTCTGCTGAAGGTAGGCTATGATGGACTGTCCACAAAGCTTCATGTTCTGGATCATTTGGAGCACCTGTTGCACCATCCAATGAACCGATCAGGATGAGCAGATCAACAGCCCAAGAAATACCTAGTGTGCTTCTGCATGAGATAAGCAATGAGTTCCTTCAAGGATGCAATACATTCTATACCTGATCATATTTCCTTTGGAGGAGTGCCAATTTGAAGCTGTACTCAGTAGGGTCAATCTGAATGACACGGTTCTTGCCATCACGATCCAAGCAGAAGAGGGTATTCTTTAAGACCCTGGTGATGTAGATGGGTACATCCAGGGTGCGAACAATGCCATTGTCCCCATTTGGCAAGCAGTACTTGATGTGATTAAGAGTGGTGTAGATGAATACCCCTGACTCATCCCAACCCCCACTCTTGACACGAATGGTCTCATGAACTGTACATTTATGCACAAGCTTTTTGTTTGTGATGATGATTGCATGCTTGCTCAGAAGAGCCAAATTCTCCATGTCATGTGACCAGACGATGTACTTCACAAATGGGGTGGTCAGCTCTCCAAGTGTGCTACGCTGCTGCACATCAAATAGAACCACCTTGTCTTCTGAACGGCACAGCAGGTTGCCTGTTCCTGCATAGAAAATGTCACTGGTAGGGACAGGCAGGTTGCATTTCTTGGTGATATCATTCTTCATGTCCTTGACTAGAACCTGATGCATGCAGTCATAGATTAGAAACCAAGGCAGCACAAAGTCTCTCTTTCCTTCATATTTGCTGAACCAAATCATAAACCATTCCTTGCAGTATGAAAGAAGTTGACTGGAGGTTAGCCCTTGCTACAAGTAAAAGGCTCAAGTATAAACCCAATCCTAGCAGGAGGCAGGCTTTCTGTAAAGATTTCTTTTTAAGTGTGTGGAGGTATTGCCTCTCACCTGATTGTGATTCCTGTCTAAGACAGCAAATCGATTTCTTGCAACAAACACAGCAGCTGCACCCAAGCCTCTCTTGGAGTCAGGAGTGATGTCACTCTTCCCAGTCGTGTCCTTTGGAATCACATAAAGTTCATATGAACCTCCATCAATATCTGAGCACAATAACACTGCATTTTCAGCTGAATTGTATGAGAGGAATCTGGGAGCTTGATTCAGGGCAGGTGCTCCAGGTCGGCGGAGAGAAATCAGCGGGTTATCCTTCTGGGCTGAAAAGTCATATGTGCGAAGGTGCCGGTCCTTGATATAGAACAGAGACCCTCCTTGCACAGCAAATGCTGGCCTTTCCCTCTCCAACTTGAAGACTATCATGCCACTGTCATGTCCTGCAGCTAATACATTCATCTCTGGGTGAACTGCCAAGATCCAGAACCTATCATGCTCCCTGCGGAAAGTTTGCACAGCAGTTCGCTTGGACATGTCCCACACACGGATGCTCTTGTCCTCAGAGTTCGATACAATTATATCTTGGCGAGCATGGAACATGACACAAGACACATTGTTCACATGACCCCGTAGAGTATCCACCTCCCATGCCTTTGTGTCTGTTGCAGAGGAAAAAAATCAGAGACCACACTTGACCACTCTTCCACCACAACATAGTAGGTCACCTGCTACTTTTTCTGCATCAAGCACTCTCATGATACTTCTATGTTGCCTACATCATCCAATCTAAATTCCACCACTAGTTTGAGAACTTGAACATTCCACACTCAAAGAACTGTTGATCTTAACGCAAATTTCTCCTATCAACATCTGTCCTGAATCCTCATGCAAGTGATATTTTTGTTCAACCCCTGATATGATATAAACTTATTAGATTGGAATGACTGTTCTGTCAAACCTCTGCTTTGCACATTTTGAACAAGAGACTGTACAAAATGAAAGTCTCATCTTCTTGTGTGTTGGCAGGGGTTTCAGGATCTGAAGACAATATCACCATCCTGCTTTACTAGGACTCATAAGAGAGTGTCCTCAAGCATGTTGTACATTACCATTCATGCGCCAGAGTTTGACTTGGCGATCATCTGCACCAGAGACAACAAGAGGGAGTGTGGGATGAAAAGATGCCCAGTTGACACCCCGGTCATGGCCCTCAAGGACATACTTCACCACTGCATCCCCGCTTCCGAAAAGGTCACTATTCATTTGTGTCAGGCGCATCAAATCCTCAGATGGTGCCACACCTTTCTTCTTCAATGCACTGATGTCCCAGACTCGCACTGTCTGGTCTAGGGATGCAGAAACCACTAAATCCTCCTTCAGGTGAAAAGATGCACACATTACATAATGGTTGTGGCCTGTGAGGACTGAGATACAGGTACGGGACTGCCAGTTCCATATTCGGATGGTTTGATCATCACTCGCTGTAACAATCCAGGGGGACTCATGATGGAACTGTACTGTGCGGATGTAGTCCAAGTGGCCAAGAAGGGTGAAGAGGCAACGCCGCAGCTTGTAGTTCCATACCTTAATCTTATAGTCATCACCTGCATTCAGCAACACAGATTGTATCATAAAACAAGAATTAAATTCTGTGATCATGAACACAACTTTCAGTGAGACAGACAAGCATGGATCTAGAAGGGGTCATGATGAATGGTAGTAGAGAATTCAAGGACCTAACCTCCAGAGACGAACAAAGGTTGAGACTTGTGGAAGTGGACGCCACGGACAGGGCCTTCATGCTCATCAAAGCGGTCAATGAGTGTGCCCATCCGATAATCCCACAGCTGGATGATACCACTGTGCAAGCTGGCCAAAATCCATGGCCGTTTGGGATGTAAGCTCAACCCTTTCACACGATTACTCTTGGTCTCAAACTTGGTCAGCATTGTGCCTCCCTACTTCCACACAGCCCCTGGCAACAGCAATGCAGCCCTCAAACTGCGAGTACTAATTTGATCTGCTACTTCCCTGCCTGCAGATCGATGTTTGCTTCCATCACCAGACGTCCCTCTCCCAAAGAGCTTCAATGCTGCATGGTAATCACTTGTATTCAGACATTTCCTTTCAATCTAGAGCTCCATAGTAATACCAGAGACAAAAACAAGAAACCGTCTGCAAAACAGCATTTGCCTGACAAAAGATCCGGAGGAGCAATACAAGCTACGAAAAAAGAAGATGACACGAATAAACGCTTAAAAAGCTTCGGAACTCTAATGTGGCATGCCAGTCCTTTTCTTAAAAAAACCACGCGAAGATCTAGACTAGAGCACTACCTCGATCCCGCAGATCTGCACAGCCGGGGGGAAAGAACAAAACGCAGAGCGATGAAACAAAGAAAACAAAATGCATAACTTCTTATGTATGCTACAAGAAGAAAGGTGGATCGATCAGGCATCATAGAAACCGATTTCAGACTCTTGAGGATCTAAACTTCGTCCGAGATCTAAACTTCGTAACAGCGAAGCTGCTGTAACCCCGAAACGTACTACAATTTCCACATTTCCGATTCACTACAAAACTTAATCCGATGACGACAGATACGCGAGCAACGACAGAAGAAAACAGAAGTGAAGAAGACACACGACTCATTCCAGCAGCACTTCAGAAATTCTTGAAAGCTTGGGGAGGGGGGAAAAAGAAAAAAAAAACAAACAAACAAAAGCAGGCCTCTTAGGAATTCAAGAAACCACAAAAAGAAATGCCGAAGTGATTAGTTATTACCAGCTATGTCCGTCTCCCCGCACTCCTAATCTCTGCGGCTTCCTCAAGTCGCGAACAGGAGGAACGATGCACACCTGACCTAAATCGTTTGCGGGAGTTCGAATCGCAGCAAGACACCGCAATGCGCACGACAATGAAGTCGCGAGCGCTAGAGAGAGAGAAAGGGGAGAAGGGAGGAGAGACAATGGAAAGGAAGGGAAAAGAAAAGTAAAAGAAGGAGAAGGGAAATTTTTCTTTTTTATTTTTTTATTTTCAAATGGTCAAGATTATTTGGCTATGGTGATTTATTAGGCCTAAATAATTTACCCTAATTCACCCATTCACCCATGCCTAAAGAATCTTGACATAGTGTAGCCACCTTGAGATGGTAGTACATGACAATTTGTTAGAATAATTTGGGCAATGGCCCAATATTTTGATTTATTATACCTAAATAATTGTAGGTACTTAGATTAATTAAGTTTAGTGTGAATAGGGTTTTAAACATTTTGAGTTTATAATGTTATCCTCTCGTGTGAGAAAGGTGTTTTGAAACTCATCATACTCAACTTTAATTTCTTAGAAAACTCAAGATTTGAGTATGTGGTGTCTATTCATAGTTTTGTCATTGTATTTGATTGAAGAAAGGTTTGCAATAAAGAAGGTTGTGGTTTGGAATGGTTGAGTATATGGTGTCTCTTCATAGGTTTGTCATTGTATTTGATTGGAAGAAAGGTTTGCAATAAACAAGGTTGTGGTTTGGAATGAGTTGTGAATTCTCCATTTTGAAATGTGTCATAATTTTGATTAACATTATTCAAATACAATGGGGGTAAAGTGGAGAAGCATTTTTTTGAAAGAAGAATAGGAAAGTTAAAGATACTTCAAGTAGAAAACCATGGACTTTGTTTTAATACAACACAAATTTTAAGTGTTGTTTTGGGATTTTTTTCAACAAAACATGAAATTATATTATAATTTGGATTCATGTTTTTAGTAATATAAAAAAGCACAAACTTCTACACTAAATTTTATGTTCATCTTTTGTGTGAATTTTTTGTAGTGTTAGATTATGATGAAATGAATTTTAATATTGTTTCTAGAGTTTTTTTAATGTATTTTGAAGTGCATGTTCTAGTTATATGCAACAACCATGAATATGATGTTGAAATGAATTGTAGTGTTAAATTTGTTGAGACTTAAGACATAAATAGTGAACATAGGCATGTGAAATGCAAATATGTTATTTAAGTAGTGTGAAATATTTTGTAGCGATTTAAATTTCACTTCTACTAGTTTCTTATTAGCATTATTATGGTGCCAATCTTGAGTGAATCATCTCATTGAAAGGTGTTAAGTCAAACAATAAATTTCAAATGCTTGATTTGGATTGTTAGTTTGGGAATGGTGGAACAACACCAATTATAACCCTCCATGGCCCCTACACCTATTGTGCCACACTTATCCTTTTTTTCATTCAAATGGTTAAAACAAAAGATGGGGCTAAACACACAAGGATCACAAGGTGTATATATCAATGGCAAATGTGGGATGAAAAACTTGTGGAATAGGCCACTCAAAAAGAAGTGGCCATGGTTTGTACATAGCAAGGGGTTGAAGATTTTTTTAAAGCAAAGGAAGGTTTTCAATTAAAAATAACAAAATTAAATAAGTTTATGCCAAAACAAACCATCCAAGTAATTAAAGCAAATGATGCATTTGCTACTAATAAGCTTAGTGCACCCAAGGTTATGGTCATTGAAGAGAATAGAAACCAAATGTTGAACTTATATTCATTGGAGCCTAAAGAAACAAGATTCAATAACTTTTGTAGGTTTATAAGGATGGTTTTGCCTTTATTTTGAAGGACTCAAGGTCATTTAAAGGCCATGAAATTTGTATATAATTGCCCAATGATAAATCATATTCAAAAAGATTTATAGATATAATGACATTGAGAGATATTTGATCCAATCAAGGACCCAAGAGTTAAATTTGAAACTAAATTGGTAATGTTATATATAAAAGAGTGTGCTTTTAAACTATTATGATGGTTGTGCCCAAAAAGGATGTATTTGGCAATTATATTCATGGCAATTGGATATAAATATGCATGTGTGGGAATTGTTAAACCTAGTTTAATGGATACGTCATGCCAACATTAGAATATATCTAATAGATTTGATGGGCCATTGGGCATGTTATAATTTTTAACACCTTGGACTTGAAGTTAAACTATCACCAACTACTTACCAAGGAGGTGGATAAATGAAAAACAATCTTTTAGGGAATTGATGAACATGAAAAGGATTGTTTATATCACTAGCAGTTCTTACCTTTTAAATTGAAACATGTCTTTGCAATATTCCAAATAGTCATAGACAAGATTCCAATAGGGTTGGATTTTTCTCAAAATCACATAGATGATATCATCATCTAAAATAACATAATAAAATTTTCAAAGGTGTTTGAATGCTTGCAAATTCATGGGTTGACATTCATCCAAGAAATGGAATTATTTTTTATGACTAGACTAAATATATGAATCACATGATTTATCCTAAAGGACTAAAGGTTTAACAAACAAAGGTGAATTTGTTATCACAAACATCCAATGTTTCATATATGTTAGTTGAGTTTGAATTTTCATGGGATTGGCAATTACTACCAAAGGTTTGTCAAAAGGACCTAGTGTTATTGCTAAGCTTATTACCAAATTGACAAAGGTGGGTTAAGCATGTTAATGGGAACATGAACAAGAATAGGCCTTCCAAAAGCTTAAAACTTGATTGACTTTTGTACCAACCATAAGAATACCCATTAAACGAAATTACACACAAATAAGAGCATGTTGTTGATTCTTACAATAGTGCTCACCCAAGTGGATGAAAAAGAAATAAAGTTTATAGTTGCATATGTTAATCACTCCAATAACAATGAAGGATATAAATATAATTCTTATGAAGGGGATCGATGTCTTGTTACAATATGAATAATAGTTCATTTCAAGTGTTTTTTTATGGAAACCCCTTCACCTTTCTCACAAATCATCAGCCATTGAAATGGATAAAGGAATTCAACAAATTGAGAAGCAAGTTTACATGTTGATAAGCAAGCTTGCATGATGGCCTTCATGTTACAAGAATACAACTTCCAAGCAGTGCAACATGCTAGTATTGTTAATCAAAATGTGGATGGATTAAGTCAAAAACTAGGTGGCATGGTGAAATAAATGAGGAAATGGTGTTAAGATGGCATGTTTGGCTTTCTTAAACATTTTGGCAATGGAAGCCATTTCTATAAACAAAACCCTATCATCTATTACTAAAATCCCTTTTGCACCTTATCTTCATTTACCTACATTGTGTTTACAAATATCTTGCCATCACTAATTATTTAAAAATTGAGAAGATAGTCATTGCATGTGAGCAAAATGAACATTTCCCTTTGCCTTTCATCTACAAGTTCAAAAACAAATGTTGTCACTTGCATGTAAAGAGCATAAATGTTGCTAGGTCAATTTGTAGGATGAGTTTTGCGCTTTACAATAGTTTTTTAAATGTTTAACATGCAACAATTGAAAGGGATAGATCTAACAAATTTGAGTATTTATGAAGAGCTTGACCAAGCATTATGAATAAATCAAAGGTGATATTCAAAGTGTATGCATTTGTTGGGATTGGATTTGTTGTGTTTATGTGCCATTGAATGCAAAATGTAGCACAACTAGAAAGGGGAGGAACAAAGCTTCAATTCAAGATGCGATTCCAATATCTTTTACAATTTTGTTTGCAAATTAGGGGGCACTACAAGGATCCAAATTTTTCCTTGGTTTGCATTTGGCATTAACCACAAAAATGGCTAGGTGATTTTGAGAATGGTAAAAAGGACTAGATTAGTGGCCTTCGTTTCAAGTTTTATTCACTTCTATTGCCACAAAGTTTTTTTTCCCTATTTTTCATAATCCTTTTTTTCCATTTTTGTGTTCCAATTGTTTATTGTAAGGTCTACATGTTTTATGTTTTTCTTGTATTGACAATTTCATGTGTCAACAATCCAAATTAGGGTTCTTTGTTTTCATGTTCCTTCACTTGTTACAACAATCATTTTTGTGTTGAAGCAAACAACCTTTATGTTTGTGGCTATGGCACCTTTGCAAATACCACTAAATATTAAGTTTCAGTTTATTGTTTTCCATTATAACACATGTGGGGGCCAATGTAGAGCTTCCTAGTGTTGAAATGTCTTCTATGAATGTGCAAATTTTCAAGGTTCCTTCATCATCCACCACATTTTATCTTTTTATGTTTGAAGCCTCATGTAAATCACATTTTAAATTTTTTTGCTAAAGCTACAAAACCTATCTAATTAAAAAAAAAGGTGCAAATATCTAAATGGGAGTTCAACAAAGTCTACCATGATCGTTGGGTAACTTGATTTAGTTAGTTCAAAATAATATGTATGGGGTGGACTATGATCAAACACATGTACAACATAATTTTTCACAAGATGAAAGTTGTTTCATCTAAATCAATTATGATGATGAAATGACAACCCTAAACAACTAGAATTAGTTGTTAATGCATGTGTATGTTGTGGTCAATTAGAAAAGGGTTTTGATTTTGCTAGATCTAATGAAGCTTGGAACCTTGATTGTTGAAAATTTTAGTAAATTTGGAGGTTTGAATGACATTTAACCTTGCCTTGAAGCTGTGTGTGTGTTCGGAGATAATGGAATGACCATTTTTTAGGGATTGAAAAAAAAACATCACGACCTAGCTGATGCATAAACATGTGCCATATTTTAGTGATGCACATTGCATGGCACATTTACAAACCTAGTTATGCAAACATTGAATTCATTGAACTTAGTTTCAAAGATTGAAAAGCTCTTGGATTTTTTGTACAATTACTTTGCACATAACCTTAAACAACACCTTTCAAGTTTTCCAAGTTAGTTGAATTCTTGGAATGCAAAGGCAATAATATTTTGAAATACATAAAACTCAATGGATATATATGTTCTTGCCATCAAAAAAGGTTTTCAACGTGTACAAACTATTGGTTTTTTAAATGGTTGAAGATAATGTCATTTTTGAGACTACAAAGACAAATAATAAACTTTTATGTGATGTGGAAACACTATTAAGGATGGCTTATGTGCTACTTATACTAGAAGCAATACGAAGGTTATCCAAGTTCACCTATTCATTTGTGAGTTTTTTTTTCCGTCAAATTTATTGAAGCCAATTTGTTTGTTATGTATTGTGGCATTGAAAAGAGGTATTCACCAATGCACTTTTATTTGCTCCTTGATCTCATTGAACATATTAGTGATTCTTTGTGTTTGATTTGGTGGAAAAAGCCTGCCTCCCAAATCAAATAGGTTGCTTTCTTTGTGGGAAGTAAGTTGTACTTGTTGTAGGTTATGTATGTAACCTTGTGAGCTTCATAAACAAGGATACTTGGGTTTAAGCCATTGATTTTATGAAGAAATAATGTTTTATAATGGCATCATGTATAGTTGTTGAATTTGAAAGGCATTTCTTGGTTCAAAAATTGTTTAATACCACTATGGTAATTGATCTACCCCTCGTATTGGTTGGTTCCAAAGGTAGAAACCACATTCCTAGGACAATTCAAACACATTTCAAATGCCAGAAGGCCTTGGGTGCTTGTGGAAACTTTGTGTGATCACAATTGAACCTTATTTTTCTCGATCAATAGTCATCCTTCTTGAAATTGATAATGTAAAACCATTGTCAAGTTGCTATGGTGTCTCCTCATGATTCCAAGTTGACCACAAAATTGTGGAAGAAACTTAGATTAAGTGTTGTTCTCAACCATTAACTTTCAAAGTGGATTAAGTTTGTGTATCATTTTAGATAATGTGAAAGATGAATGAATGTTCTCCAACCTTGCTTTCAACAAGAACAAGCTTTGGAATATATTGATAACTCACCTTGACTTTGTTGTTAGGATGCATGTGTAAACATTTTATTCACTTTAATCATTTCATTTCAATACAATGATGTATAAGTGGAATGATAACCAAATTCATTATGGAGTGGATATTTAATTATAATGTGGGTGTGATTTGGTTTTGAAAAGGTGGCAATTTTGATGCAATATAATGGTTACTAATGGAAGCTTAATTTTGTTGGTTCCATACCAATAGTGTATTGCAATGTTCAAAATTTTAGAAAAGATTGGGTTTTCATGATGTGTGTGTATGCATCACTCACTTGAGAATGTGCATCACACTATGTTGGTTTTCAATGTTGTCCATATTGTTTGCAAACTTCAAACTTCAAGTGCAACATGTTCATTTTTTAAGGGTTTTGTGTGATGTCCAATGGGTGGTGGGTGTAGGTAGAATTATAATTACATTAACATCATCTTTTTGGGATCAAGGTTCAATTCCCTATCAAACTATTTCATTTCAAGTTCACATTTTTAGGAATGTCATATCTCGTCAAGAATCCTAACTCTTAAGGTGGTGATAGGCATTATTGTTTAAGTATGTATAATGTTTTTTATACTCTTATGCCTTGCAAGATCTTTTACTAGTAATGAATTGCCATAATAAAATCCAAAATTAAATTTTTTTTTGTCTTTTTATAATAGGTGTGCATTTCATTTTGTTTACATTTTTTTCCCTTTTTTAAAACATTATTGTTGAGCTTTATAGATTGCAGCATATTGGTCTTGGATCTTCAAGTTCATACTCTATATTAGTTTGTTAATATAAAATATCATCAGGTTTCAATATGTTGTGCATTGATGTAATGCACCAATATTGAAATAACAACTACCTTTGCTACCAAAGTTTGTTCATAATTTTGTGCTCAAATCATTCTTTAAGTTACATTACATTCTTTGCCAAATTCACATAGTATTAAACTGATCAATAATCATCAAGAATAAAAATTTAGGAATGAAAGGAAATGATTTTAATAAAAAAATTATGATTATTTTTTGACATAATTTGGTGGGGCTTTGAATATGATATTATTAGCTGACCTAACATTCAAAATTTGACATCAAGGCTCATGATCTACATTTTGTATTGTCAAGATTATACTCTACATCAATTTGTTAATATAAAAATCAATGGCCATGAAATTAAATTACTAGGCTTCAATAGGTTGTACATTAATGCAATAAACAATATTGGGGTAACAACTATGCCTCCTACCAAAGTTTGCCCATAATTCTGTGTTCAAATCACTTATTAGGTTATATTATAAATTTTGCCAAATTCATAGAATCCTTTTGATTAATAATCATTGGTAATAGAAAATGGGGAATGAAAAAGAATGATGTTAATCAAGACTTTATGAATGTCTTTTGGCATGATTTGGTGGGTCTTTGGATATGAAATTACTAGTTGACCCAACATTTCAAGTTGCATGTGTCGACGTCAAGGCTCGTGATGTACAATTTGTTGAAGACAACCATGAAAACCTAGTATGGATGATGCATTCCTACCCTTGGTTTTCTTATTTTTTCATGCTAGGTTTTCCTAATTTTGATAATGGGTTGTAGCTAGATATATAGATATTAATCCATTCTCCATATATATAGATCTTGCATTTTTTTGTTTAATGATAATGAAAGACCATTTAATTATTTATTGCAATAACTTAAGAGGAGAATTTTCATCTTGGTTTGCAACATTGTTAATATTCAATACATTTTATGCTAGAATATAAAACCAAAATTGGAGATGCACAAGACCTTGAAGACATAAGAAATATTGAAACATATTAATGTCTTGCATACAAGATTTATCCTACATGGTCAATTATTATATGTGTCTTTTCATATTTGTCTATGTTGAACATAATTTAATCACTTCATATCCAACTAATCCACTTACTCATTTACTATTTTTCTAACACTTGGGCATTTATATTGTAAATTAATACACTTCCAATAATTAACAATGTGTTTTCTTTTTTTTTTGAATCTTGTTCTTGAACCAAAATGGTCAATCTTGACAAGAACAAAATAATATAATGAAACTTGAAATGAATATTTAAAGACTAGTTGAAAAAATTTAAGTAGTGGTAAGACTAAGTTGAAAAACAAAATATTGATGGTTATTATTGGTAAGTGATTTTGTAACACTATCAGCAATATTTTCATTAAAGTTGCAATATTGTAATTTCGTTGTTCCTTTTTTAATTACTTCACATATATAATGATATTGTATTTTAATATGTTTTGTGCAAACATGAAACATGTGATCATGGAAAAGAGTTTTGCAACTTTGATTGTCACAATTAAATATTGTGGCAACTATTTAGACTTGTTTAATATTTTGTAGAAGTTGCCTAATCCATATTGCATATTTGGTAGCTTCAGTAGTAGCTTTATATTTTACCTATGTACTAGACAAGGTTATAGTATATTAATGTTTGTTATTCCAATTGATAGCCCCACCTCCAAGTAAAAATGTATAACTTATAACAACACACCCCGAAATTCCTTAAAAGATTCAAATGTGAATTCGAAAATGAAGACAACAGAAAAAAGAGTTGGGGTGCGTTCCTTAGCTCACAACATTTCGATGGTAAGAAGGGCATGTTGAAGCTCATGGATAGGGACTAGGATGAATGACAAATGGGTCAATTATTCATATGGATTTGCATAAACTAAACAACAAATTGGTTAGTGTATAGTTGGAGCACTTTCGATGCACGGATGAACCATGAGCATACACGAACTCACAAGACTCGTAAGATTCACCATGGCCCGAACTTGGGGGAAGCCACCACCTTCCCCCTTATAGTATTATTTATGACTGGCCATGAAAGCTACACCCAAATGTCATTTTTTTTGAGACTCCCAAGTTGGGAGTCCCGAAATTCCCAAAATTGGGACTTTTGCCATTTTGGAGGCCCATAACTTTTGGTGAAAACCTCCAATTGAAACAAGGTTTCAATTTAAGCAAAATTGTAGCCTTAGTTGAGAGCTTTCCAACGATATGTGGCACGCCATTTGCGTGCATGTAATTCAGGGTGATTTTTGACTTTTAATGGTTAGGAGTTAAATTGACATTTTGACTCTCGACCCTTTTTCGGCCATAGCTTGTGTTGTAAGTATTCAAACGTATCATGTAAGCCCATTTTTGACATCTATGTCTTAAAAAATTTCCAATGGTATAAAGAACTTTTCAATCCAATGAGTTTTGACCCCTTCAAATTACTCTTTGAAAATTCGGGAGTCCTCCCAAAGTGGTAGTCCGCTTGGGAGTGTGTGGGTTCATTCCTTCACATTCCCTCGCACTTTTAGGAGTGTGAATGTGACTCCTAGGTTGCATTTTCGGCCCACACCTTTCCATGCCCTTGCCTTGGTCGCAAGCCCAAGGATAGGGTCATGACATGTAGTATTTGTGCGATTATCCACTTCCCCCACCCAATTAACATCATAAAATCAAACCAAAGTAGTGTTGTTTATGGCATGTGATGAATATAAAAAACCATGTGTTTGCGTTCCTTTTACATATCTAAATATAAGTTTTATTACTTGCTAATGTGTTGGTCATGATTTGAGGAATGTTAAAAAATTGCCCTAATTGCAAATGTTAAATCAGGATGAGTACATACCATAACAATGACCGTAAGTAAAAAAACTATCATTTGTTGGTACAAAACATTGCGCATGATATCCATGTTTTCAATAAATCGAGGTGATTGGTCTTTGGAAATATGCAAGTTTATTTTGAAAGGAGTAACCACAAGTTTGCAAAGGTTCATTCCAAATAATTCAAGTTTTGTTTAAACATAATGATCTTGAGTCAAAAACAATGTATTGACTTGTTCATTATGAAGGATTTGAATGCCCAATATATGATGAACCACACCATGGTCATTCATTGCAAAATTTGTTTTGTAACTCAATTTTGATATGCTATAAGAGAAAAATAGTATTGCAAACCAAAATTGCATCATCCACATACAAATCAATAATGATAAACGAAGCACCATGTCGACAAACATACACATTGTAATCTATATCTATGCATTGAAAACCAACATAGTGGAAATAGGAATCAACTAGGCATGAGGAGCTTGTTTGAGGTCATATAAACTACAAAGAAGTTGACAAACTTGATGTTCACAACCAAGTTGCACAAAATTTTCATGTTGTCACATATATATTTTTTCATGAAGATTAACATGTAGAATGGTTGTCTTCGCATCAACTTGATCATCCTCCCAATTATGATCAACAACAAAGGCAATAAAGGTGAAAACACACTAAACCCCCCAAAAATTGTACTCACAAGTATAATTTTTTTGTAATTAATTTTTTTGGTAATGTATGGATGTCACATCTTGGATTAGGTTTTCTTATTTTAAGTATATTTGATTAACTTTAAACTTAATTTAATCAATTTTTAAAAAAAATCAACAAACAATGAAAAACTTGAATGTATGGATTACATTTGTGACAAAATAATACCCATTACAAAAAATTTAAAAATTGCACATATATTTCAAAACTAAGGCTATGAATGGAATTTGTGGGTGCATTTTTTTATGGTGTATGATATTGATATACATAAAATAAATCTAGGACCATTTAGAAATTAAAAAAATTTGGATGAAATTTTAATTAAAAAAATGTGTTTTTTCATTTTTGAATAATAAATGCATAATAATATCTTCTCTTTAGGAAAAAAACCATTACCATATCAAAGAAGAAAATATTTTATAGATGGGAATTGCATTATTTTTTCAGTTTTCTTTTGTTTAGTAATGTTTCATGAACCACAAACATGGGGCCTTATGGTTGTAAAAAAATGTAAGTTATATATTTTATATATTTTAATTTTATTCCATCCTCTTCATCTAACCATTGGATCAAAATTAATTTTGACTCAAAGTGAACTTTGAGTTCCAAAATGTTGTCATGCAAATTCTAAATTTTTTTGCTTATGTTTAAGATAGCCAAAGAATTCATCAATATTTTAGCTTATTTCATGTTATGATATTAATTATACATCATATTTTTTTGGTGAAAAATGATTCACCCTTAGTGTGTTTTCACCCCATAAAATAATAATTGAAGCAATCTTCACCAAATGAAAAAATATGTCATGATATCCATACCAACAATTTGAGAGTACCTTTTGGCAACCAGCTAAGCTTTGTAACATTCAATTTGCTTAGAAGGTTTCAATTTGAGTTTGAAAGTCCATTTACAATTCATTGGTTTACACCCCATTGACAAATTATCAATTAATTCCCAAATATGGCTTTTCATGAGAAAGTTAAAATTTTGAGGTTATGGTAGTGTGCTAATGTTGGGCACTAGGCCTATTCAAAGCATCTTGCCAAGACAAAGGTTTAATCAAAGGATTAGAAGATTGGTGTTCATGAAAATGGAGATACTTAAGGTTAAATTTGATGCAACATCCAAATTTTATATATTTTGAAGGACTAAATAGTGATGAAAGGACGGGTATAAGACTAGTGGTTGTAAGAAATAATCGTGGGCCATCAGTGTTGGGATTATTAACAGACAATGGGTTACTATATAAGTGATTTGGTTCAAGGATTTATGGAAGACCAAGGGTGGACATAGTAATAAAGGAGACAAAGTAGAAGGTAAAACATGTATGGTTGGTGTCATAGGGCACATGTGAACAACATGTGCAATAGCTATAATGGGTGCAATAGGTCCAATGGGTGCAACAAGGACAATGAATAGTAATGTGGAAAGACGAAAGGTGAAAGCACATTAAGGTGTAACAATTTCAAGCACATATGGAATTCCATAATTGCATGAATTAACACTACAAAGGTAGTGTGAAGGCATGATACCTTGAATCACAAGTTATTTTGTAAGTTATCATTAAAAATTCATTATATGAAAAATTCCAACCCTAGTTCATTTTATGGAAAACTTAATGTTGAAATATGAACTTCTAAATTATTATTTTCATTACAGAAAAATTTCTCAAAAAACCATTGATTATGGATTGTTGTAGGTTTTTGGGTATTTCTTAAAAAGTCCATTATGTTATGACAATTCAAAAACTATTCAAAAATTCATACCATGTGATTATATTAAGCTAATAAACCCTAAACCCTAACACCCGTCCTTTAACATTATCCAAAATCACATGTTGCTTGGAAAACATAATAATCTATCCAACAACAAGTTGTTTGATAAATATCACATTATGACATAATACTGGGAAATGATATACTTCTTGTATAATCTTAACATCGTGAATCATCAATCAAATGGCAACTTTCCCTTTGCCATGAATTTAATGGTGGGAATTAGTTTCGAGGTACATAATGTCTTTCAAATTTAATGGCCCATACATTGTGAACCATGAGATGTCATGTGATTAGTGGCACTTGAATCTAGGAACCAATTAGCAAAAGTTGCCTTGAAAGCAAAGCCTATAATTACCGTGAATAACTTGTATATATCCTCCAAGAACTTGTTCGCATTCTTGGGTCAACACATTGTTGGCAAATGGCCCAACATTTGGTTTGGAACCTTTGTGATCCAAAAGATATTTTTGACACACCTTACGATGGCCCATTTTTTTACAATAGTTACAAGGTCCTTTTTTCTTAAATTGTAACCAATTCGTTCAGTGTGGGCCTTGATAGCTTTGGTTAATTAAAGGACCAATGGACATATAATAACTTTGATGATCCACTTGAAGTTTTAAATTATGGTCACCAAGTAGGAGGTATTCTCCCAACCCACAATATTGTTGTAGTTCCATCGATGTCATATTAAATTAGATTTTTTTTTTCTACAAATGTTGTCTATCAACAATTTGGCTATAACATCTTGAAGGGTTACCCTGGTTTAATTGTTCAAGGTCATTATCATGGAGATTCTAGAAGATTATTTACAAATTTCTCAACATTATCATCATGAGTATATGTGACCCTTACATATGTTAATTGTTCTAAAAGAAGTTTAAATTCATGAAAATGATGTTTAATATTAACCCCTTCTTTCATAGTGTAATTAACATGTTGCTTTCATATATGACATTTATTCATTATATCCTTTGTTTGGTAGACCTTTTGAAGCCTTATCCAATTTTAATTTGCAATGGTGGCATTAGTTGCACAACCAAGATGAACATTTTTGACATTGTCCAATATTATCATTTGAGCTATTTTATCCTTGTCCTCCCAATTTGAGATGGAACTTGGACTAGTCGCTAGTGGATTTGTTTTTGTTCCATCACTAGCAACTATTGGCTAAGGTTTGAATTCAACTTTGATACCTAAATCCCATAATCTTTCCTTTTTGAAAATATATGATGAGTTTCCAAGTTTGATAATTTGAACCATTCAATTTTTCTATATTTCTTACTTGATCAAAGGAAGATAGCTTTGGGCTAATTTGTAATTATGACTTAAATTTTTTCAAAATCAATTTTGTTCATGTTATAAAAATTCAATATTCTATAGGTCTGGAATAAATACATTTCTTTTTATTCATGAAACTCATTCAATTTGAATGCAAGTACATTTCTTATCTTTACAACATTACACAATTTTATTGAAATATTTCATATAACATGTTTTAATTTATGTTCACCTTTTCCAAAATTAAAACATGCTTTGATACCATGTTAATATTTAGTACATTCTATGTTACAATATACAACCATAATTGGAGATGCATCAAACTTTGAGAACATAAGAAAAAATGAATCATATTAATGTCTTGCATACAAGCTTTATCCTAAAAAAATCAATTATGTGTCTCTTCACATTTATGTTTGTTGAACATAGTTCAATCACTTCATATCCAATTAATCAACTTATTCATCTACTACTTTTTCTAACAAATGTGCATGTAATCTCTATTCTTGCAAAACAAATGACCACATTGTATTTATCATCATGTTTTAGCTCATAATGCAATGACCATTGAAATAATTTCATGTCCAAATTCATGTATAAATAAACCGTTGATTTTTCAAATCATGTTTCTTGTTTTGAAGGGTTTAAGTATTTCCTTTGTGTTCCACATACTACACCCATTGCAACTTGAAACAAACAACAAATGCACATCAAATGTATTCTCCAAACATTATAAAGTACCTATTGAAATGTTTTTCTTTCAACACTCTTAATATTTATGAGTTTGGATGACAAACTAGTTTTTTTGAAGTTGGTCTTCAAGGTACATGTGTTGGAGGCTTTAAGGTAATACCTTAAGTATGTAGCTTAGGTATGTCCCTCATATTATCTTTTGTTTATTGATTATCTTGTTCAATACATTGTCACAATATGATTTAGGTTTAGTCTAAAGTTTGGGATATGAATAGACTTTGGAATTTGGTGTTAAGGCTCCAATTAGATGTGCATGTTATTTGAAGTAAGAAACATGATTATGTTGGTCATTACAGGTTTGATTTGAGATGTGCAGACAAAAGGTGGTAGGTGATAGTTCTACTCTTCCATTTGTTGCAAACAATGATGATTGAAATGTTAGAATACACAAAGATGTTACCTCATATGCAATGGTAGAGGCAAATTGATATTTGATTCATCTTTCAAACTATGAATATGATGCTTTGTATGTTGACTTGTGGATAGCCTTTATGTTTATAATGTTCATGCATCAATTTGCGAGTGATTTTCAAACTATGTGAATGAATTGTATTTGTTCATTGCCATAGCTTGTCACACACTTGGCTTGGTTTTTGTGACACACAATGATGGTTAACAAGTACAATTCAAATGAACTTATTATGTGTGTTAGAGAGCTAGTCCAATTCATAATTGATGTTGCCATATTTTGACACTTATTTTTCATTTTATGTAATAGGCACAAAAACTATTGTGTGCTTACTTTTGATGCCACATGTTTTTCCTCACCTTGTTTCTAGTAGCCCCTTTCATTTAAGCATGGAAAAAATGTTAGCCACTTCAACCTAAATAACTCAATGGTTTTTCATCACCTATTTTGCCTCACCCTGCTTTTAGTAACCCTTGCACTTAGAAGCATGGAAAAAATGTTAACCATTTCAACCTAAATAACTCAATTGTTTCTTGCCACAATGTTATGAACAAAATAAAGTACATGTAGCCACTTCTAGAGAAAAATAAATTTGGATAGCTAATTCATACTGCTAGCCCAAATATAAATATGCCACCTAGGCACAATACTATATGCACATTGTAGCCATCTAAGAGAAATAGAAATTTTTTTTTGCTTGGGTTATGTTGGGCGGCTTAAATTTAAGTCTTATTTATGAATTGTGAATTTCTAATGACTTGAAAGGTCTTTATTGTCTTCTAAATGGAAAATTGATAGTTGCCCAAAATGATGGGTTTTCAATGCTCTTCACCTTTCCAAAATGTTGAAAAATGTCAAGCAAAGAAAAATTGGGTTCTAAATAAAAGGTGAAATTTTCTTTAAACAATTAAAGTTAAACCTATTCGATAATATCCTAAAGCCAAAGTTGAAAGTTTTCACTAGAGTATGATCTTTAGAAGACCATGTATATACTTAACCCACAAGTTCAAAGCCTAAATCATTTCAGCATGAGCTAATAAAAATGATAATGTGAAAATTGTCAAATGATGTCAATTATTTTAAATCTTTAGTACAATTTATTTTATTAACATTCATACATCAAATGGATAATTCCATTGAAATAAGATTTTTGTGGCATCTAATTGAAGGTAATGGCAATTATCAAGGTCAAATGGTAGCGTATGGAAAATATTGTTATGAACTGAAAATAGTTTGTCCTTTTTTGCATCAAGTCTTTTTAACTACATATATAAACTCTTTGGGTGTTGTGTTTTATCTGACCTTATTGTCAATTATGGATGATAGAATTATGGTTCAACCTTTGGAGGCATTTGAGCCTATTCATCAATGATGTAATTACATCTTTTGAAAGTTGTTCTAATTTTAGTTCCTGGGAAATTGAAATAAAGATGATGAGGTGTTTTGCATTTTGTTTTAGTTTTGAATGTATTGTGAATAAGAGATGAACCCTGGTTTTTTTTGTGAAGGGCAAAGAATTACAACCTATGACATTCCAATGATCGGGTGCACTCCGATCATGAACATTGGTCCAAAGCTTTAATCAACCACTATGTGTTGGTGACACTGAAGAGAACAGTCACATAGGGTTGAACCGTGGAGAAGATTGGGCAACCACAGACCTTCAGATTGATGATTAGAAAATGTCCAACTTCAAAGGCTTCTATCATTGTGGACAAACATATTCTTATTGTTGAGTTGGCAAACTTGGAATTATTATTATTATTATTGGTGGACCAATCGTAGATCAAATAATTCTTGTAAAAAACAAGCATCGCAAAATCTAAATAGTATTCCGACGCTTAAATCCATAAAACAAGAGTGAGTTCTCAAAACCTTGTGAGACAATCACAAAATAATCTCATCTTGTACACGTGAAGTGATGGTCTTGTGGGGAAGCACGATGCAATTCACCACAACCACTTCATCCTCCACTGCAACATCTTCACCTGATCAAAAATCATTGCCAACAAAGAAGGTTTATCAAAGATGGTTTGTAAAGTCGGCAAATCTCTCAGGCGATCCTGATCAAGAAAGGGACTAAGGAGCAAGGGGAAACTGAAGAAAGAGAGGATGGTAACAAGGATTGTTGTTGATGCCTCCAAATGAGAGGTAAAATTATGAGAAAAGGCCTTACACCCAATCCATCCAAAAAGTTCAAGAGACACAAACCACATACCAAGAATTGTAATTCCTAGTTTCGTGTTGTAATCGCCGGCTCCCTGTGCCATACCCAGCCATCAGTGCCATCACATTAGGAGCACTTCACTCAGACAATATAGACAACTCCTTTCATTGGTGAAGCCAAAGCTGCAGTACTTCTAGATATCATTACACATGGCAGGTACTTACCTGGACACGAGCCCATCTCCCAATCAAGGATTTCCACCCAACAATTGAGTGGATCACAACAGCATTCTCCTGCAGCAAATACCATTGAAGGAAATCAGACAGGGCGATGTCTAACCAGTCCATCAGGCTAAGTATATCAGACACAATCAATGCTCCTTCATACCCATAATAAATGTTATAAGTATATGAACACCTAGTTAGTCATGGCATCTTAGATGTCACCTTCAAGGTGAAAATACTCACCTTTACTTCCACTCCATCAAGAATAATGCACCCTATTAACCGGACTCCAGGGCCAATTCTTGCATTTGCTGAAATGGATACATTAGGTCCAAGCTGGAAGCTCCAGAAAAACCAAGCACAATTTCTCATTCAGAAATGGGTTTTACTTTTACTGCCTGAACTGTTTCCTTCAAAAACTCTCAGACCCTGTGTCTCAAATTTCATATTTCTAGAATCTATACATATGTTTAAGAAGAACAAAACAGTGAGATGGGCCTGAAAGAATACCTTAGCAGATGGGTGAACTTTAGCAGACCGGTGGATAAACACATCCCCAACTATTGTCGGTGATTTTGTGCCATCTCCAACAGCTAAGAGCTCTGGTGAAGTCTGCCGGTATTGATTTAAGTACAGCAAAGAGCAACGCAGTGACATCCTGGCACACATTTGCCATTGTTTTTCCTCAGCGAAAAAGACTATGCACTGAACTGAACCCTTTCTAGTTCTAATTGAAGTCCCTCCAGCTCACTTTGCTGCTGTCTTGTAGCAACTTGCATACAGTAAATGAATGGATTCTGTCACTCCCCACATCCATATTCTTCAGAGGTTCCTCCTACTGAGACTGTTACTTGCAGACAAAATTTTCAGTTTGATGTACACACAAACTGAACATGTGACCAATGGGGTTGAATTGCCTACCCAGGAGTTTTCAGCTGTTCCCAGAAATCAGTCGTTTCAAAAGTGTAGAGTTTCTTCTTGCCAGCAAGTGGAGTGAGAATGTCCTGATCAAGTCTCACAAACTTTGTTGGCGTTGCTCTGTATCACAGAAACAAGAAGGAAAGAAGAGTTTTAGGGTGGGGAACCAAATGTCACGTGGGATTGAATGGGCTAAAGAAATCTTCTTCTCTCCTTTGTAGAGAAGTATCTATCAACATGATTGCAGAGAGAATACTCCACAAAAACATGTCAGATAGCCAAACATATGTTGTGCTAGTTCTGGTGAAACCAAAAACAGACCCATGAGGAATGAGTTGAAGTCATAATCTTGTGTCATGCTTTGTGGACACATGTGATTACATGCATGTGTTTTGACCAGAAACAAGCAAGAACAAATTTCCCATTCCTCCTGCAGTGTATTAAGACATCACATTCACATCCCTTTCTTTCTCCACTCACACACCAAAGCATTAAGGATATGGAGCTTACTTGGAGGAAAACTGAAGGGCTTCAACACTGGAAACACGACGAAGAGCAGCTGGATGACAAGAAAAACCAGAAATCAACCATAAACCCTAAACCATGACCACATTATCTATGCCCTATTCTCCTCATCCTCGTCCATTTAGTACAGATGTTCATGATCACTCCAGAAACAGCATGAGAAACCACCTCATGGCAGCCAAAAATGACCATGTGCACACTTATCCTACATCAGAAAAAAGCAAGTGCACTGTGGACAAAAAACCTGCAAATAACATAAAAAGAGGCTGTGTATACACAGGGCAATTCCATCTGAGAAAATAATAAAATCATGCTCCAGGCAGGTACCCAAAACCCTAACTTCATAGCATACTTGACAAGCAAGCCAGCTCATGATAACCATTTCTTTGATTCTTTCTTTGAAATCATGGAATGGGAAGATTGAGATGTAACAACTACTTCTTCACCACCTTCTTACATTCTTTACACACACAACCCAATAAACAGGTGCAAAAAGGCTGGAGAAGAAGAGTGTAAAGAAACTTACCTCTGTCTTTTTGGGTAGACGTAACATCTCTAATAGCTAGGAAAATATCAGTTGTGAAAATGTAGACTCCACAATTGATGAAGTCACTCACCTGTAGTAAATGTGTCAAGATATCAGCCAGAAAACCAGCTGATTGCTCACTCAGTAGCAAAAAGTGAGTGCATGAGACTCAGTAGAGGAGTGTGAAGAGGAGACAAAAATCCATGTGCTTACAAAGGTCTCTGGCTTCTCTGCATAATGAAGAAGCTCCCCAGTTTTAGGATCAGCTACCAGCTCACCGAACTCGTTAGCAACATCCCTTGACACCTGTTAGAGTACATCCTGAATCAAGATTTGGGACATATGAAGAGTGCAAAAGAATAGGTATGTTCACTAGAGCTCATATGATGATTGCCAATACATATAAATCAACCAGGAACAGGATCATCCTGAAGAAAAACCTGGGAAAAGAAAAAACAGGGGAGGAGAATATTTACCTTCTTTACTAGAAGTGTACCCATGCCCCCATGCTTTCTGTGAGCATCTGCAGCAAGAACAGGATTTGAGAGATAGCTTTCAAGGGTTGTCATAATACTGTAATTACCTCACATTTGAACACAAAACAGGATGACATACATGACAAATATGGCCACCCACAACATGGGCACGTGATGAGGCACATGATGCTATGACCCCCCTCAGTGGAATAGTTCTAAACAAGGAGTATTATCCTAAACCGATCAATGCAGACTATTGCTGCTCTATAATCAACAAGGAAAACAGATTAAAAAATGCTACTTCTAATTAGTACAAACAGAGGGAGAGATGTTGAAAAGTTAGCACAGCTTACCGAGCATTTCAGTTAAAGGAAAGCTGCAGCACACATCGCAGTTCAACACGAAAATATCATGCTGCAAAATTCCAAAAAAATCATCTTTCACACATGATGATGTGCACCATGATAAAACAGGAGACCCTTTTTCCAACAATCTATCCAGGTGCATAACCAAAAGGCTCTATCAATGAATGCTGTCTTTTTACAGTTGAGTCCCAATGCTCTTGCACCACAAATCTTCAGAAAAAAAAAGATTACAGATTGCATAAATTGATTAGAAACCCAAGAAACAAAAAAGGAGAAGACCACCAATTTGCTCATAAAAACAGGAGAGTGGAATGAATTACAGGATCCTCCTCCATAAGAAGATCCTTGAAGTTGTAAAGTCCACCAGCTGATCCATGAGGCTTTTCTTCTCGCAAGTACCTGAGAAGCACAAACTCTGAACGTTGGAGTGTCATGTTTAATAATCACAGCTGAGATCAATCACACATAAGGCAAAATCATAAACCATCTGCACAACAAGAGCAATTTCTTTTTCCTGTGGTATGATGATTGAATTCAGGTTGGTGTGCTTGTAAATGTGCAACTGTCAAGACTGAGATTAGGTACTTGCAGCAACCTTCCCAATTCAGAAGATGAAAAAGTACACAACAGGGGGCATTGCTTACATCACAGGAACCTTCAATTCATTTGAGAGGGCCGAGATATAAAGCGTGAATTCCCGTTCTTCGTAAAATCCAATCAGAAACACTTTGGCCAAATTGGGTATCTGGTGACAACAAGAAAGAAAGAAAGAACAAGAGTTAGCACTTGCTCTAATAGAGAAGACAAGGGCAAACCATGTGCTAGCTGTGGAGCAAACAAATCTCAGGCATGCAGACTGAAAAACATGAACTGAAGAGAAGCTGGATTTTTCTTGCGGTTACTCCAAACAAACATGAATGACATTCCTCCATTGCTGTCCATGTGATTCCTTCATTGCAATGCTCCTGGGATGGGATTATTATTATTATTATTATTATTATAGGGGCAGACAATGAATTCTCATCTGTGGGATCTCTCTGTTTTCCTTCTTCCCATGATATGGTATGCATGTTTGTATGGTACCTTTTGGCATGCAAGAATTGGATGGTGCACCATTGGCTGGCCTGCAAGAGGGAATAAAGGCTTGGCAAGATTGAAAGAAAGTGGTCGGAACCTGGTACCTGTAAAGCAAGCCCACCCATCACCGGAAGAAGAACCACCCACGTCCATCATGCCCTTCAACCCAAGCTACACTGAAAATCAATTCCAGATCTAGTGACCCAAAAAAAAGAGAGAAAAAGGGCCATAGCTCCAGCTCCTCCATGAGCATATGTATGTAAAACAAGAAAGAAACCCATGTCGTGGGAAATTGCAAAAAGATGGAGATCCCCCTCTCTCCGTGTCTCTGTCTCTGTGGGAAGTCCCAAGTACGTACCTTTGGTTGGCCCTCCAACCAGGATGACTGCCACTGTCTTGACACTTGCCATGACAAGAGTGTCCAAAAGCAAAGCAGGCAAGAGTAAGAGTATTAGTGCAAGACAAGCAAAGAGCTAAAGTTGAAGAAGCTCAATGATGTTGCACACAAACTCTCTCTCTCTCTCTCTCTCTCTCTTCTCCTTTTATCAAATCTCAAACCCAACTATGCGAAGCTCTCATCATCCAAGCTGCTGCTGCACCCACAACCCAAATCCACGGCAAAAATGCGAAAGTAGACAGAAAAAAGAAGAAAAAAAAAAACCCCCCTCAAAACCCACAAAACTCAACCCCACAGCAACCGACCGTCACTCACTCACAGCTTCTTTCACAAAATTGAAATTCCTTTGCAAAATCTCTTGTTGTGAGTGGGTGTTTTCTTCTTCTTCAAAGACACACACAGTGGCCGGAGAAAAAGTACTCAAGAGGACGCGACCTTCTTCCGCAGGGAAAATATAAAGAAAGCCGGAGAACGCAAATCCTTCAACAAAAACCCAAAAAAAAAAAACAGAAACAAAAAACTCTCGACAACGAAAGATCCAAATCCTTCCCCCAAAAAAATTAAAATAAAATAAAATTCCGAGGAATTCTACAAAACAACGAAAGCTTGTGAAGACGTCCCAAAATGGAAAAGACCCAAACCCCCCCCCCCCCCCCCCCCTCCACCCCCCCCCCCCCCCCCCCCACAAAAAAAAAAAAAAAAAAAAAATCTGCCACCAGATTTTTTTTTTTTTTTTTTATTAATTTTTTATTATACTCTCGCCCAAAAAAAAAAAAAAAAAAACCACTTCTCATATATCCCAAAAATACCCCACC
>Ga0116231_10002880_pt1 | contig 35886 bp, 30 predicted proteins | sample S1TSphgellanicum_2_FD_89695 | JGI IMG/M metagenome (GOLD analysis project Ga0116231, IMG submission 89695) | Host-associated microbial communities from peat moss isolated from Minnesota, USA - S1T2_Fd - Sphagnum magellanicum MG | ecosystem: Host-associated > Plants > Peat moss > Unclassified...
ATTGCCCTGTACACCCTCCTTCACACCCCAAACACAGACCTTCCATGCATCCCCATGCAGCCGTCATGGAGAGTTATCCGCCGCCAAAAATCAGGACAACTAATTATACTCTTGGCAAAGCCCAAGTCCCTACTGTGTTCACACTGTGAGCCACCCGTTTTCACGTTACAATATGCTTTAACCTACTCCTTTAGACTTAAGGTTAACCCTAAAACTTTGTTAGATGGCCTACTTAAGCTTAACCAAAATTGGGTTAAATGAATTAAAACCTAACAAGGCCATGATGACATTTGTTTCAATATATCAATAATTTTTAATGGCTATTTGAGAAGTTGTGTACTAGTTTGTGATATGGGCTATTGTGCATGTGTTTGGACCCTAGTGTGAATCCAAATGGGAAGAACCTAGAAAACAATGTGTTTTTGTAAAATAAGTTTCCCAATTTGCTTATCCTTGGTGCATAAACAACTAGAAGAACATTTATGTTATGTTAGTTTGTTGAGAACATTGCATGGGGACTTTGAAGCTAAACATTCAACTTGAAACAAGTGCAAAATCATTCCAAAGCCCAATTAAATTAAAACTACAATGGGGTCTTGTGATGTTGCAAAACCTTCAATTGGTTTAGGAAAAAAAATTGGCCTAGAATAAACTTTAAGGACAAAAGCATAAAGGAATATAAAGAACCATAACAAAATATATCACTAATTGAAATCAACCAAAATATAACCATTACATTTGCAATTAACTATGGGAGTATTTACAACTATAAAATCAAATTTAATTCATATTGGTCATTGTTACAACTTTGTTGCAATTATTGATAACTTCATCCTATGGGTTGGGTGGTTTTAGGTTTATTTTCATCCATGAATAGGCTTATATGTCACACCCCTAGAGGTATTCTACAATGACTTAAGGGTATATTTTTATGTACATAACAAAATTGTATATAAGATATATTACCCATATGATAAATATGTATTTTTTGGTATATAAATTATGCATATGTATGTACAATGTTCATATATTCAATTTGGAAATTGTTATTTGAATTCAAAAATTAATATTTGAAATATGAATTTTTAAATATGAATTAAAAAAATGATATTTGAATCTGAAAATTAATATTTCAATTTTTAGATTTATTTTTTTTCAATTCTATGAATTGTTATGTGACTTCAAAAATTGTTATTTGAAACTAAAAATTAAGATTTCAATTTTGACATTGTTACGTGCATTCCAAAATTCCTATTTTAACATGAAAATTAACATTTGAATTCTGGAAAAAACATTATTTGAATTTTAAATTTTTTTAGTTCAATTCTAAAAATTATTATTTGAATCTAAAAATTGATATTTTGATTTTTAAAAAAAAATTGAATCTGAAATTTTTTATTTCAATTCTAAAATTTGTTACTTGGATTGGAAAATTGATATTTAACTTCTAAATTTTGTTGTTTGAATCTGAAAATTGTTATTTCAATTCTGTTAATTATTATTAAATCTGAAATTTTATATTTCAGTTATTTTTTAAAAAATTGGGTTTGAATTTTTTTATTGAATCTGAAAATCGATATTTTGATTTTGAAATTTGTTATTTCAATCTGAAAATTATTATTTCGATTCTGTTAATTATTATTTAAATCTGCAATTATTTATTTCAATTATTTAGAAATATATGTGGATTTGATTTTTTTTTATTGAAACTGAAAAGAGATATTTTAATTCTGAATTTTTTAATTTAAATCTAAAAATGAATATTGCAGTCTTTAAAACTATTAATTGAGTAAAAAATGGATATGTAAATTTTCTGTGAAAATTCATTGGAATCTAAAAGTGTATAGTTCAATTCTGAAATTTATTATTTGAAAGAAAAAAGTTATTTCAATCATAAAATTTATATTTGAATTCTGATTTTGTATTTGAATCTGAAAGTTGATATTTTAATTTTGGAAAACATTATTTGAGTCTGAAATTACAGTAATTAGTGTAATATTCCTATTTATTATCATAAAATATTAATCAATCAGTATACACAGTAATTAGAGTATTTTTACATTTAATACATAATCTATAAATAAATTGAGTATTATAATTTTTAGTTTAAAAATTATTCACAATAATATTGTAGTTATTTAGTTATTTATTTATGAGGTATGTATTGATAACTTATCAGTAATAAGTTAGCTTATTAAGAAGTTACTAGTTTTTCAAATAGTTTATAATGAATATTGAATATCTAATTTTTAATTAATATCTATAATGGAAACTATTTGATTAGTTAGTCAGTCATTTACTTGATTAATAATATTTATGTACAAATTAAAAAATGGGAATAAAAGACTATAACCTTGTGACCGGGGAAAAAACTCTTGATTAATCGAAGGTTATTTAATGTCAATTCAAGAAGCTCACAATTCAAAGCAATGATTTTATTTGCATTTTATCTTCCTTTGATTTTTTATAAATAAACCAAATATGTTAAAATTCAAAATGATAGATAATGTAATGTATTACTAGATATTTTTGTATATGGTGCATAATGCATGATGCAAACATTTGTGACCAAAAAAAAAACCAATTAGTACAATGATGGTGAATAAATTCATATTCACATAATACTAATAAATGCCAATCCATGTCTACATCCATGATTGGGTTTGTAGTTGTGTAGGACATTATATGATGACATGATTGCATAGCTTAGGATGGGAAAATGTAGATCCAATTACCTACAAATACCTAGGTAGTTAGACATACAAAAAGCTACCTATTTTAATTTAAGGTAATTACTTATAAAATATGTTAACTGAGGTAGCTATGATAATCATATTTTAGGAGGCTACTAACCTAGGCACCTTAAAGTTTTTATGTGAAAGTTACATCAAAATGAAAAAAATTAATTATGAGATTCACCTGTCAAGGTTCATAAGTTATGCAAATATATATATATATAGCTATTTGCAAATCCAAACTTTACTAACTATTTGGTTGTCATAAATAAACTCATATTAACTTCTTTTTTTCTTTTTTTTGCCTAATGCATACTACAAACATGTGCATCAAGTAATGCACTTTAGAGCTTGTAAACATGAATCCTCTATGAAGTGAACATAAATTCTTGGTTGGAAATATTTTAAAATAATATGGGAAAGGGTTCAAGAACTTACAAGTTTATCGAACATTTCACTCATGATAAAACTACATATAACATGTTGTTTTTTTTTGGGTTTTGTTGAGATGGATATAAAAGTGGTCCAAGAATAACTCCTAAAAGGATTAGTCCTTGGCATTTGTCAATTGTGAGAGCAAAGGCAGGGGACGATGGGAATTTGTTCAATAGAAATAGTAAAACTTTAATTTGGAAGTCTGATGAATACATCTCTTTACAATATTTGGTGGATGCCAATAATGTCCGGCGAAAGTTTAGGATTTAAAATTTGGTCATGGCCAAACAATTTTCTAAAAACTATTTCAAATAACATGGATGAAATAAGTATTGTAAACCTGGAAGTTTCATTAATGACTTGGTGATATGTAGTTGCAGATTCTAGCAACTAGTAGCCAATAACATGACCCAAGGTGCCTTTAAAAACTTCCTTAGGTCCAACATTGTTTTTTGTGCACATGATAGGCATTCCCACTACAAGTTCCGAAATCATTGGCAAATGATTTGTTTTGTCATTGTTTAAGCAAATATAGTTTTGACACTCAAGAATAGTAAAAGTCAAATGGCAACCCCTGGCAATGTGAACATGAAGTTTATATTGTGGATATTCTCTTTGTATGGCAAATAATTTTGCACATGAACAATTTAAAACAACTTGAAACGAGTTTGATGTAAGTAAAATAGGCTTTGACATTCATTAATGGTTGTTACAATATTGAAGTCTATATGTTTCGAGTTGATGACATTGACATCATGGTTATTAGGAATTCCAATGCAAAATCTTCAAAGAGATGTTGCAAAATTTGGGTCGTCTTGTTGTCACATGATTTTTATCAAGTACACTGAATGGTTAACTTTTCTATAGAGGTTATAACCGGCCCAATTTTGAATGGATGCATTTGAAAACAATGGGTAAATAATGTTGAGCCAATTGTAGGGCCAAGTTGGAGCTAGTCACCACAATGGAGGATGTGTGTTTGCTAGCAACAATGGCGGGGCACTTTTTTAACTCCCTCAAGCATGCATCTTTCGATCCAAAAATTACTTGTGCACATGTTGAAGCCTTTTCAATGATCAATAGACATAGTCCAATAAAAATTTCAATGTCTTTAATAGTGGGTTAAGCACTTTGTGGCTTTCCATGGAGGTTGAAGTTGAATGTTGCATGAATTGTTCAACCTTCAACATTAACATGCAACAACAATTCCCATTTGGGCAACAACCATGAAATAATTGGATCATTGTCAACTAAAGGTTAAATTCAATAGCACCCATATGCATGACATGACTTTTCATGTCCACCAAGCCAAGCGAAAGAAAAGTTTTATATGTGTAAGATTATCATATGAGTTGAGCAACATGCACCCCACCAACATTAACATGGCATGTTGTTTTTTGTTAAGATTATAAACAATTGAAACATCTTCAAAGAAGGGTATGAGAAGAGATGAAACATAGGAGGGGGTGTCTAGTCCATATGAACTGTAATTGCTACAATCATTTCCATTGTGACTGGATGCATATTGAATTCAATAAATGTAGTTGTAAAATGTTGGAAGATTGAGTTGGCACATGAAGCATCATGAAGATCCTTCATTCTAACTTGAAATGTCGTTGGATCCATGTGGCGAAATATGATGGGAGTAACATGCGGAAGTGAAGCAACTAGATTTTTAACAATTGCAATTAAATTAAGTATGTTGTTGAGGTCACCATATATAAACTATGAAAGGTCAAGGTTTTCCATGCCATTGTCAAATTGAAATATAGGATTTTCATTTGGATCATCTTTAGAGTACTCATCATTGTTGTAGTAAGGTGCATTTGATGTTAAAGAATTGGTGTCATTTGGGTGGTCCAATAAAATTTTAGATTCGTGATTGATGCCATGCATTTCTTTTACTCTTTCCTTTCCCACATAATAATCTTGACAATGCTCTATGTAGGCTTGCATGGCAACAAATTGGTTGTATGATTGAAATGCATGTTCCCATGAAATATGATCACCCAAGAGGTCATTTGAGGTAGCGAAAGGGTTTGTGTAACATAAGTAATGTTTGGAAGTAGGAGAGGCACATTTTAAGTGCCAAATCCTTTTGTGATATATCCAACAATTGAGCTTCAAAGACATTGACAATGCATCTAAGGGTTTGAGCCTTTAATGAATGGGAAGCCCGTTTAGGGTGGGATTTTTTGAATAGGAGTTGTTTGATGGAAGCAATTTTTTGAAAGTTGAGGTGAACTCATAAAAGGACAAGCCTTCCAATGTGGACATTTTGAACGAGATTTTGAATGAGTTCAATAATGGTTTTGGTTTTTTAATAATGTAAGGTTAATACAATCAAGAATCCACTTTGAAGGTGTTGGACTTTACATTTAGAAAAGGTAACAAATCCGATGCATTAACGAGGTTTTCACTTTCAATGGGGTTGAAAATTTTAGGTTGATTACATATGGAGGTTGTCAATCTGGTAGTTGTTTGCATCAAAAGATGTTCATTGGTGAAACAAGTTTTACATTTTAGATAATTCATTACAATAAGAATACATGCATTTTGCTTGGGCCTTTTGAAAGCAAAAACATGTAAGATTAGCATTTGGAGAGGACCATCATAGTCAAAACAAATAGCCTTTTTCAAAATAGGTACTTCGATTTGGAAAAATGTTGTTTGATGTGCAACGAACTGATTCATAAACATGGAGTTTGGAACTCTAACAAGCTGTAGAAACTTAGTGGTAATGGTTGGCATGCCATGGGTATACACTAACTAGTGGGCATGGAAGTTCCAAAATCCTTGGGACTCCATGATGCAAAAAACCCTTTACAAAAGTTGAATAGTCCACCACTTGGAATAGGACAATGCAATTTTCTATCCCACCCCATTAATACATCAATGGTAATATTCATGAGGGTAAAATCATAGTCAAAAAAGCCATCAAAGTGAATGGACACTCCTTGAAACTACATGTTTATATGTTTAATAGATCACAAGGGAAACATAATGGTTTGGATTGTCATGTTTTTTTGGAATATTTTTCATTAATTGTAAAGTTTACATACTCAAAACTTGACACAAATCAAAAATGTTTTTGCATGTTCAAAGCACTCAAACTTCAAGAATGGATAGTTTTATTTTTTTCGAATCTCATTTTTTGTACCAAATGTGCACCATTCCTTTTGAAAATTGGAAAAGATTTAATATACATATATTCAATTTCCTCAACACTATGTTTGGAAGATTACCATATAGGAATGGACACCTAAACGAATTGGTTTTGCTTTAGGAAGATTGTATTTTGTTGATCCAATTGCTAGATAACAACATTACTTATGTTTGCTTTAAATAATAATTGTTCCTAAACCAATTTCACTTGAAGACCTTTAAACAATGGATGGTCATATTTATGACACAATTAAAGAAGCATATTTAGTAAAAAGGTCGTTGAAAAATGATAATCAGTGGATTGTATGTTTACAAGAAACTTCTATCATTCAATCAAGATCCCAATTTCATAATTTGTTTGTAACATTATTTACTCATTGTTCCCCTAACAAGCTTAACAAATTGTGGGAGTAGTTTTGTCATAAAATATGTGATGATTTTAGACACCAATTACAAGTACAACAAGGTTTGGAGGATCCAAGTGAACATGAAGTATATGGTTACAAATTATTTTTTATTAATGAAAATTTAAGAAATGATTATAATACATCATTGCACAATAGAAGAGGCATGCCACAATTTGTTCAACCAATTGGGCTCCACACCATCTAACTTTTTTGATTGTAGAATAATTCAATTGGAATCGTAAACATCTTATGACCATTGTCAATGAACATGTACTTCAACTTAATGTAAATTTTTTATTTATTTATCAAGAAATCTTAACATCAGTAAATAAACACAATGGGACAACATTTTTCCTTGATGGATTAGCTAGAATAGATAAAACATTTTTGTATAACACAATCATAGTTAAACTTCATAGCAAAGAATATATTGTTATATGTGTAACATCATATGGTATTGTTGCACTTTTACTTGATGTTGGACAAATCGCCCATTCTATTTTCAAACTTCCAATCCAAATCAATGAAGGTTCAATATGTGCCATAGGTAAGATATCAAACCAGGAAGATCTTTTGCGTAAAACATCTTTGATCATTTGGGATGAAATTCCTATGCAACATTGTCATTGTCCAGAGGTAGTTGATCGTACATTACGTGACTTATGTGATGATGGTAGAACCTTGGAGGTGTCATCGTAGTGTTTGGAAGAAATTTTCGTCAAGTTTTTCTAATTATTGTAAAAGGTTTTAAAGGACAAATTGTAGCTACTTCACTTCGTAAATCAATGTTGTGGCATGGTGTACGTCTATTGAAGTTACAACAAAACATGTGTTTAACTACAACATTTCAGGAAAATTGCCAATTTGCACATTGGTTACTCAAAGTAAGAAGTGGGGAAATTCAAACTGATGAAGAAAGATGAATTCTTCTGCTTCAACAAATAATACATGGTCAAGATTTACAATTCACTCAAGTAATGTACACTGGTATTGAAGACAAAAATGCACATACTGATGAATATTTCAAAAACCAAATCATTTTATCCACTCAAAATGATGTTGTTGACAATATTAACAATGTCATCATTCAAAGGTTTCCAAGGGTGCTTCAAACATTTTAAAGTATCAATATAGTTGTTCCCAAAGTAGGTGTTGATAATTGTAATATGTAACTTATTGAATATTTCAATTTTTTAAAGTTGCCAAGTTTGTCACTTACGAAGCTTCACCTCAAGGTTGGATGTCCAAATATGTTGTTACAAAACATTTCCCCAAAACGTGGATTATGTAATGGTTCACAACTCATAGTCACACATCTAAGTAATTGTATTGTTGAAGCATGAATATTAACTGGGACCATGTGGGAGAAACTATAGTGAAAGTTGTTTTTAGCAATGACAATTAATAAATCACAAGGACAATCGGTAAAACATGTAGGTCTAGATTTTAAGATGCCAATATTCTCCCTAGCCAATTGTACATGCAACACTTTTTTGAATGTTTGTCCAATTTTTAGAAATATTGCTCCCAAATCAAATGTACCAAAAAAATGAATATTGCATGTTACGAAGTATTGATATAAAGTTTTTAGGGCTTGTAAAACTCAAAACATTGTAAGTTTCTTCTCACTTTGGTGTCTATTGTATGAGTTCCTTTCATATTTGAATTTCTAGAAATTGGATATATACCTTGCAAAACAATGTTAATAGGTTGAGTTCATGTTATTTTGTAATGGGTTCACACTTACAAGTCTAATATTCAATTCAAATAAATGCTTTTCTTTCATACTTTATTTTTGAAAAATGGGATATAAATATACCTTGCAAAATAATGCCATATGTTGTGTCCACCCTACATTATAACAAAATCACTCTTGGGCCAATGACACATGCCACACTAATTTGCAAAATGAAGTAGCTTCTCTTAAAAGTTATAGACAAAAGTGGCCTTGTCCATCATATGCAAATGATTGCATTGGAATATATTGGCCTCAACTTTCTATAAAGCTTGATGAAAAATTTGCCATTCGAGCCTTATGAAAAACTAGAATCATCTCATGCTTTTGCAAGACATTTGAGCTTCCATTATGTCTCCCAAAACCCCTTCTCCTTCATTTTCCCAAGCTCCTTTGTCACACCATCACTAAAATACATGCATGTTTTTTTTTTAAATGCAATTTTTTTTTCAAAATGAAAATCCTAAATGAAGGCATGATTATTTTTTTCTCCTTACCCTTTCTTTGTCTGTTGTTTGTCTTGTAATCAAACTTTTACACGATAGACAAGATCCTCAATCCCATAGGTGCATAAGTTGTTTGTGATGATACATTTGATGATTGCCCACATAGAAAGGAAGGCAAGAGCAAAAGAAACAACAACATACAAATAGACAAAAGAAAAATAAAATTCCAAAATGGAATTCTATCTATGACAAACTATAATTCAAAATGATTTAAAAATTGTTGTAGTGATAAACACCAAAATACCCATTTTGCATATACTAGTTTCGATGAAAACATTGTCATTGAAATTAATACACAATTTTTTTTCTTGAACATTGTGCACTAGTTTGACAAAACTAATAACACAAATAATTTTAAAATTTTAGTTGGGTGCAAGTGTGTGGATGGAACCTTTGAAATAGGATTGCATTCCAAAATTTGTAAAAAAGTTAAAAAAACTAAAGGTTTTATAAATCCAAGAAACCATTGTTAGAACCACACCAAAGGTTTTTCCAACTTTAAAAAGTAAAAAAATAAAAAAAGACAATGGTGGTCCTTAACCTAACACATAAGATGATATCCTAAAGCCACATTAAAATATTCCCCCCAACATAAGATACCTAGAACCCCATCTATCTATGAAGGAAGGTAGTTTGGTTTGTTTTGTAGTTATGAGATCCACGAAAGGGAGATGCTCTGGGTCGTGTTCTTGGTGTCTTTGGAAAGCTCTTGATGAGGAGGGGTACATGGGCTTGGTTCCATGACGTTTGGACTTGCGGTGCAAAAGTTCTTGAATATTGAATGATTTCTTCACTGAAAACTAAATTAAATCATAGCTGAAAATTTTGGAGGAATTGGAATGTGTCTTGGGTGTTGTTGGAAAGATCTTGATGAGCAGGATTTAATGGAATTTATTTGGTAAGATTTGGATTCAGAATGTGGGAGATATTGATTTTGAAGTGATTTTTGCTGCTGCTGAAAATTCAAATAAATTCTCAAAAAAATCAGGTTTTGGAAGGAAAAAATCAGTTGAGAACGTGATAGCACTTGAAGGCTTACCATTCAATTCAAGCATGATTTCCTTTCATATTTGGTTGTTCAAAAAAGTCGATACATACTTCGCAAAACAATGTTCACATGTTGAGTTTGCCTATTTTGTAATGGGTTTAAAACACTTGGGGCCAACGGCACAAGCCACACTAGTTCATTTTAAACCAAGTTCCAACAAATAAAACAAAACAAGTAAAATCTTACATGGCCACACTAGTTCATTTTAAACCAAGTTCCAACAAATAAAATAAAACAAATAAAATCTTACATGGCCACACTAGTTCATTTTAAACCAAGTTCCAACAAATAAAATAAAGTAAAATAAAACAAATAAAAAATCTTACATGCAGGATAACATCACGGGAAAAAACAAAAAAAACTTGACAAATTAACCTTCGAATATAACCCCAAAGCATTTGCAAGTTAACAAAAGTTTAAGAAAGTCATGGAAAATTCACCAAAATTGGTTACCATTATAAGTTCTATCCTTGAGGCTTCAAATTAGGGTCCATTTCAAAATTGCCCCACACAAATTTTCAATTTGTGATATGAAAAATTTGGTGAATTAATCTTTTAAAGAAAACTAGCAAAAATGATTGAAATTTACAGTTTGAAATTTTTTATAAAAAAAAATCCAAAATTTTCCCAATGCTTTTGTGAAAAAAGAAAAAAAAGGAAAAAAAAGGGGGGGAGCCACGTCAGACAGGGCCACGTCAGACTTGTCCTAAGGTAACTGACTGTGCTGGCGTGCCAGTTGGCAGATGAGGTGGCAGGGATAACGGTTATCTTTGTCTCTCTCGCAGGACGCGTCGTCAGTTGCTCTCTTGTGCGCTTTTGTGTGTGTGTGTGTCTGTGTGTGTGTCTCCTCTGGCGTCGCATTTCCAAATCTTCCCCCACATTTAGACATCATTGCCATCACTGACATTTGCAGAACAGTCTGTTACATAACATCCATCTTCTTCTTCTGCAAGAAGAGGAGACAACAGAAGGAGAACAGAACAGAGAAGAGATTTTCTTTGTTTGCAAAGTTTTGAAGTTCTTATTTTCCAATTGTTGTTTCTGTTGTGGTTATTGTGCTCAAACCCTGGGAAAGCGTAGAAGGATTTGTTGTTGCTATTCTTGTTGATTTTTTTTTTTGGGGGGGGGTTTTGCTTGTTTGCCAGTTTTGAAGTTTCTGCTTTCCTTGTCATTGCTGTATGTATTTGCTACTTAATTGGGTTTCTGTTCTTCAAGTGGTTTGCAATATAGAGCATGGTATATGCACTTTGCCTTCTTTTTGCTCAAGCAAAAATCTCATGACAGTATTGTGCAATAAAATTGACCTCTGAAAAGAATTCAGTTTTATTTTTCTGTTTTTCAGTTCTCACGTTTTTTGTCAATGGGAGTAGACATTTTGGATGTTGTTTTTTCATGCCTCCAGGTTGAAGAATCCAACTTTTGGGTGTTGTTTTTTCATGCCTCCCAGTTGAAGAATCCATCTTGAACTTTTTTCAGTTTCCTGCACAGGATCTCCTCTGTGCATCTCCTCTCAGGATTTGCCTAGGTTATAGGTTATTGCAAGTGGTCATGTGCACAGAGAGAGGTGGGTGGGGTCATCACAGCCCATTAAGGACTTTTGTGTTGCGGTTTTGATCAAGCCTTCTTGTGTTTTTTCTTGTGTACGGACTTCACAAGTCAGATTGTGGAATAAACTCCTTTCATGTTCTGCTGCAAGGGATCATTATAATGAGCTTCTGAGCTTCAATCCTCAGTAGTAATCATCATCTTACACCTTGAGAGAAACTGGATGTGAGCATTTTCTGGTTTCTGGAGTTATGTCTCATTGCAGTCAATTCTTGCACATTGTACAGCTGCCATGGATTGTTCTCCACAACATGTGAGCATTTTGCTTGAAACTCTGAGAATGTTTCTGTTTCTCAAGAGATGCCCTGCATGAGAATATGGAATAGTAGTGATCAGGCATGGATGGGGCAATTCTGCCACTGAATTTCTACTGCAGGAATGCTCGACTCTGTCTGAGAAAAGCTTCCTTCTCCAAAAAAGCAAACCTCCCTGCAGATGAGCTACAGCATCTAATAGCCTTTACAACACTGGTGTCAAGCACAATTCCTCTACATCCGCTTTACCCTGACAGGAAGGACGAGAAGCCATTTGTTGAGCTCCGGACCCAGTTACCTGAAGTCGAAGGAAGGATTTTGGAGCTTGAAGCTGAAGGGTCGACAACGGTCATGCCCATCATCTCTACAACTGATGGAAAACCCAGTTGCCTGAAGCTTGAGAAGTCAAAGGAGCAGTCATCCCAGAGAAAAGCAAATTCTCTGCTGACTTCATCTCCAAGATCCATCTCTGATTCTATGTCAAGAGCTGAGAAGAGAACCACCACAAATCCTCCGAAAGAGCAACCCGAAAGAGTTCAGCAGTGTGAGAATTGGTCATCCAACAGAAGTGAAGCTTACAGATTTGTGAGTAAGTCAGCCCCTTCCTCCCAAAAGACAACCCCAATTACACAACAACCGAGAAAAGCATCTGATTCTTCAGCCATGGACCATCATCACCATCATCACCATCACCATCACCATGGCAGCAAGGACTATTTGAGGTCTCAACCAACTTCTGTTATTCCCACACCAGGTTCTTAGTCCTCAAAACTTCTTCTTGCATTTTCCCCAAAGGCTTTTTCAAGTTGCTTCCCATTTTCCCAAAGCAATCTGAAAAGATTGATGTGCTGCTGTTATCCCACAACCATGGAAGAGAAATGTCTCTGTGCCCATGAGCCTCTTGAGAAAGATTAGGATCTTTTATGTCGTGCTTATGCTCTCTGCAGGTGATACAACTCTGCAGCATGTGAATGGAGGAAGAGACATGCCTTGCTTGAAATCGTTGGGCCCTGTCACCTCCACTTCTTCAAAAACCCAAGGCAAGGGCTCCTCCACACATGTCCCAAAAATGAAAGGCATAGCAGTGGATTTGTTGCAGGAAGGGTCTGTTGTCATGTTGCATCCATCTGGATTAAGCCCCAGCAGGAAATGCAGCATTCATGGTTTCCCAGGTGGATCCAATCAAGCTACCAGCAAGTGTTGTGCAGCTCATTGTAGCAGCAGCAGCAGCATGATGATGATTTCTGGAGTCTCCAGATGTGAAGGAGGAAAAGAGATGAGTATGAGAGCAGCTCCAATGGCCACTGTGAAGTGTAAGCAAAAACTTGTAGGCGGTGGTAGTTCCTTGGAACAAGGGATTGTGAACGGGGAGGAAGATACACAAGGGATTGTGAACGGGGAGGAAGATACACAAGTCATGTCCATGGGAGTAGCAGCAGCAGAGTTTACAGAAGGGGAAATGACCAGAAGGTGTGCTCAAAGCAATTGCACATCAAAACACCAGTGTGAGGAAGTTTGCTACAGAAAACCAACACTGGCAGAATCTGGAAGAGGAGGGTTGTTGGAGGGCTCTGAAGAGCAAAAGAATGAACTGAATGTTGAGACAAACTTCACAGTGTCAAACTGTAGGGAGCATCATGGTCAACAACATCATTGCTTAGATTCGTTACATGGAAGACATGGACATGTACCTCAAGGTGAGGGCTTGAAGGAGTGGAAAGGTGGGTTCGTGGAAGGTGACAGACAATATGAGCTTGAAGGCGAGAGCTCACAACCACAAAAGTTTGAAGAAGGAAATGGTGGGTTATACAGTGAAAGAAGCAATCCTGCAAGAGTAGGACTTGGACAAGGTGGGTCAGAGTCAGGAAAATTACTCAATGCACGCCCAACGTCTGCACCTCGAAGGATGCAAGGGGCGGCAGCATCTGGGGAGCGAGTGAAATTTCCCAAGGGAGAACGGATTGATATCAATATAAGCAATGGAAGAAACAGGAGTGCAATGGGGACATACAAATCCAGAGGTGTGAAGGGTGTGAAGGAAGACTGTGACAGGTTCAGGCACCAAATGCAGGAGTTGAAAGAGAAAGCTGAGGATTCCAGAGTCCGGGAAGTGGAAGTTGAAGGAGTGGTGGACAGATTGCAAAAGTGCACGGTTGATGAAATTGACACAGTTGCAACCAGGAAGGGGGTGGGTGTGAGAGGGGAGCCACCAAAGTCTCACCGGACAGCCAGGTTCAGCAACAAAGAGAGATTGGAGTTTGAGAATATCTACACCAGTCCACGGATCAGCCCTACACAAAATGGAGCTCTTGGATGCAAGCTAAACATATCTCCACCACCACCACCACACCTGCATGAAAGGCCTCTCCTCAGATGGGAACCAGAGGTGATGAAAGATGCGCATAAGGAATTTGAGGCTCGCAAAACCATCCCTGCATTGACAGCTTGCCTTCCTTCATATACAAATTCGACAAGCTCCTCATCTTCGGGTTCATCAATGTCATCTCTTCCATCTTTACCACTGTCTCACTACATTCAGAAGCTGAAACACCTGGCACCCAAGTCTCATCTCCCTGCCTCTAGTCGTGCCTTGTACACACCAGGTTCAAACACTGCCGCTGCTATGGTTGGCTGCTGCAATCCTGCACACACTGCCCTTCATCACAATATACTCACAAGTTCTGCAAGCACCTTGGAGCCTCAATCTAAGTATGAGCCTTCTACCTCAGATTACAAGCCTAGCCCTGAAAGCTTAGATACAAGCAGCAACAGACGTGTGGGTGACAGTGAATGGGATTCAGGCCATCTCTCTTCCAACAAGTCCACTGCCATCTTGTTGCCCACATCAACAGCCAGTGCTCATACTGCAAACTGTCTACTCGCACAATCTCAATACAACAACGACAACAGCAGGTTTGGAATCTGTGCAGCAAGCCAGAGTGTGAGCAGGAGTCCTCTATCAGATACAACTTCATGCCAGATGGTCAGAACTGAGCAGCAAATGGGTGGTGTTCTCGGATGCTGCACATTGGCTACTAGCCATCTACAGTGCCATCACAACAACATCAATGATTTCAACTGCACTGCCACAAAATTCAGCCAGGCAAAAGTTGGTCAGAAGTACCTTGTAGCACCTGATGATTTAAGCTTCCGAGGATTCAACAACCGAATCAGTGAGGCAAGTGCTTGATCCCAACACCAGCTATGTAGCTCTCCTCTCTGATTTGTTCATGATGGAGAAAACTGTTGTAAGAATTGGCTGTGTCTAAGATGATTGATCAATCAACATAACCAACCTCCTCAGATTGACAAACCAAAACCACCTTGCAGGGTGTGCAACTTGAGGCGTATGAAGAAAAGATGGCCAAGATACAGAGACTGGTGGGTGAAGTGAAAGGCTCAGTTGAGGGTTTCAAAATCCGGATAGAGGTGGAGAGTGAGGGATGGAGGGGCCGCATGGAGGGCTTAGAAAAGGAGCTTGAGGCTCTCAAGGATGAAATGGATGATGAACTCTTGGAAACAAAGCACAGCATTCGAAATGAAGTGAAACTCAAGATTACTGACATGATGACAGATACAGAAAAGATGAGGAGACAAGATAAAGAACAGGTATTGACAACATATCTTCTTCATCGGATAATTTCCTACATTCCCCAATCTTTTGGCTGAATCTGAATTGAACCTAAGAATCTAAGTTGGGGATCAGCGTTGCAAATGATGATGTTCTGGGGTGGGTGGATGGGTGGGTGGGGGGTAAACTGTGAGCAGGTGGAATCACTATTGGAAGAGATGATGGAGAAACGGTTCAATGAAAAGGATATGGGAATGGCAGAGATGCGGGGTGAGATAAGACTGTTGTGGGCTGAGGTGGAGGCTTTGTCCAAGGGAAGAGAGGAAGTGCAAAGTCATGTTCAGCATCTTGCCCAAGTTGCCCAAATTGCAAAGGAAAATGCCAGTCATGAACAAGACATGCTTAAGTCAGAGAATGGTTTTCTACGCCGGCAGCTCCAGGCACTGAAACAAGAAGGCATTCAGGTCAGTTTCAGAACTCAAAAACACTTGACTTTAGAAAAGAGAATCAGGACCCATCTCTTTCATGACCATGACAGAATGCAAACAAGACTTTTTGTGTTTTTTACTGCAGGTTAAATTGGAATCTGAAGATTTTGCAGCAGTGCAAGCAGAATTCAAGCATTCTGTCACAAACCTGACAAACGAAGGATCCAGCATGAAGCTTGAAATCCAGAGCCTCAAGAATGCCGAGAGAGTTATGAAGGTAAAGAGTGGTTCTAATCCAAGGGATTCTGACCCAGTTTCAGTCATCTGCAAAACTTCTTTCCTGCAATTGGGGAAAGAAAGAAAACAAAGAGCTTTTCAAACTTACATCTTCCACATATTGTTCTATACAACAGGTGGAGATTGAGAACCTGCAGAAGCTGGTGGAAAAGATGCAAGAGGAAACTGAAGAGCTGGAGAAGGAGAGAGGGATCTCACAAATAGAAGGGGTCCGTGAGAGGCTGCTTATCATGGAGAGAGTTGAGGGTCTGTCACAGCTGTATCTTGGTGGATTGGAGGAGGTTCGCAATGATGTCTTCAATGTGAAGATTACTAGCCGGGATAGACTGGATGAGATTGAAAGCCAATGGAGTGAGTACAAGCGGCACCAAGAAAATTCTTCAGAAGATGGGCCTTCTTCTGGTTCTCGGCAAGTAAGTTCCATATACACATTCTTGTGCTCAGCTGTACATGTATGCACATTTGCATACAAAAGTATTTCAGGGTCTTTGGCAAATTACTAATTTCAGTTTTTGTGATGATGACCAGCTTCTTTGTAATGAGCTAGAGAATGTGAGAACTGAGATGGCAGAGATAGTGGAGACTGAAAGACGACTCCTTAGGGAGTCACTGGAAAGGGAGAGTGGTTGCATTAGAGATCAAGTGATGGAATTGTGTTCCAAAAATAAGAGTGAGATGATCGGCATGCTCAAAGTGGAGGTACAAAAGCGTTTGCAAACTGCAAGAGACAAAGTCTTGCTGATGACAGATGCACTCAAGCAAGAAATGGACAGATTGAAATCACAGCTCGGTGAAGCACAGGTGTGAATCAAAAACCTGGATATGGATTACTTCTTCACTCTTCTTCACAGTTCAATTGTAAGAAGACCAGGAGGGATAGAGTAACCCGAAAAGCTTGAAATGTGGATCTGGAGTGCACAGGAAGGTGCAGAGGAGCTGGCACATGCTGTATCAATGGTGGAGCGGGAGAAAGATGTCGCTGCTGAAGCAGCTGCAGATGCTACCATGTTTGCTGCAAAAGCTGAACAGATACTCTCTGAAATGTTGGGATCCTTCACTACTGAAATGGCAAATGCTCGTTGCAAGAGTGTTCAACTCCAGGTGTCATCACAGTGTCGAACCCACAAGACAGAATTTGTATTTAGAACAGTCAAATTCCAGTAACTAGCAGTCTGTTTCTCAAGTGCATTCTCATAGCAACTTCCAACAAAGTTCTCCTGTTCAGAGAGTTCACATGCTCAAGCAAATATAAGCAATTGCTGGGAATACTAAACAACAGAGAATGTGAATAACTTGAGAAATCATGGTCTTGATATGCAGGAAAATCTTGCAATTGAGCGAGATTTTGCAGCAGCAGCAGCTTCAGAGGCCAGGAGAATGAGTCAGGAGCTGGCAAAGGAAAAAGAGTATGCACTGATTGCTGTCACAGAAGCTGGTGAGAAGAATCAGAAGCTGCAAGAGTTTTTGGAAAGAGAGAGCTCCAAAATCATGCACGCAGTAGCAGTTGTGCAGCAGGAGAAAGATGCTGCTTCACATGCAGCATCAGAGGCTACCTCATCAGCCCTCAAGGCTGGAGAAATGCTGTCTGAAGTACTGAACTCCTTTAATACAGAAATGGCAAAAGCTCAAACTATGAGTTTGCAGTTGCAGGTAGTTTACTTTATTTTCTCTCAAAGGGTTTCTTTGGAACAATCACAGTATGAAACCTTGTAACTTTACAAGTAAATCTGATCCATACTGCTGCTGCAGGTGGGTCTGGAGAGGGAGAGAGAGGGGCTTGAGAGAGAGAGAGAAGTGGCAATACAGCACAGCCAGCAAGCCCAGGACCGCTTCAGCCAGGAGCTGGAGCTTGCCATAGCTGGCTGGAAACATGCAATGAATGCGGAAGTGGCCAAAGCTAAAGAAGTTTGTGAGGGGCTTGAAGAAGAAAAGAGGAGGGTGTCTACTGCACTTGAACAAGCTTCCCTTGCATCATCCCTTGATCATACAATGATCAGACACCAAGTACAAAGAGACATGGATTGCTACACCTCCAAGGTCAACTGCCGAGAACCAAAAGTAAAAAACTTCCTGAAAGTGCACCACTTCCAACCGCAAAATTGGGATGTGAAAATAGTGGGGTTTTGCCTGTTGGGTTCAACTCTAGAACCCTCCAAACAGATCCACTTCAACAACAGATCACAAAGCACCCACCTGAAATTCAAGTCCCTCCTCTATTTATTATATTTTGATGTCAAATTCGTTGGGTGCAGACTGAGCAAGCTCTGAGCAATCTGTCACAAACTGTGAACCAAATCCAGGCATTCCATGACCAATACAATGAAGAGAAAAACCAGCATGCAATGCTAAAGCTGCAAGAGACACAAGAACAGGACAGGAACTGGAAAGCAGAGCTCCATGAACTCAATGAGGTAATTATTATGTATTAAGTTGTACCATGGAGAAAAAATGATGCAAGCAGAAATTGGTCAGACATTCAAGCTCAAGATTCATGTTGAAAGGACACAATAACATTGTAGACATTGCTGGAATGGGATGAGGGAAAAAAAAGGCACTGACATGAACCAAAAAAACCTCTTTTCAGATGGTGCTCATGTTAGAAAGAAGAGTCAATGACTCAGAAGCTGAGCAATCAAACATTGAAGAGAAGATCAAGAACTTGGAAGGCATGCAAATCAACCTGGTTCATTCGTTCAAGGAGGTGCAGACCAGCACCAGTGACCTTGAAAAGACTGCTGCTGTTCGTATTCCCAAATATGAAGCAGTGTCTAGTAGAGTGAATGAGCTTTCCTCCAAAGTGGAACAGATGGACAAAAAGTTTCAAGGAATCGGTTATAGTGAAACACTTATCCAACAAGTTGCAAGGGTTGCTGAGTCCAAGGTGTGCAGCAGTTCAAGCTTGAAGGAAATCAGTTCAAAAATTGAAGACCTCTGTGAGCGAGTCAATGATGTAGATCGCACCCATTGTGAGGTATAATCTTCACAACTTCAAATCTCCAAATACAGGCACTACAATGTTGCAAGTACATGAGAACATGCATACTCTTTACTGAGAGCAAGCATGGCACTTGTAGGATCAAAGAAACAGAGACTTAGAAGCCAGATGAAAAGCTAGCACGTTCACAGTCATGCCAGTGCACTTGCATTGAATTGATGTGAGCAAATCCCTGACAATGGCAGGCAGTTGAACTATTGGAGAATCGAGTGAATCAGCTGGAGAGCTCAGTTGGGCATCCAGATGGGCTTTCACTAGAATTGGATTCCATGAAGAAATCTGATGGAGAACAGATAGCCATTGATCAGAGCCAACAGTCAATGGGGAGCTTGAGACAAAGCATAGAAGCTTTGCAAAGGTGTTCAATGCCCTACATATCTAGCAAGATCCCTTTCCTGAAACTCTCAGTCATGAATACTGTTTGCTAGCCGAGGTTCTTTCACTCAGAAGAGTAACAAGGTTTGCATCTGACACAAAGGACAAAGTGCTGACATCAAATTTTCCAATCAAAATCTCATATCTTCCTTTGATTCCAGGAAGGTGGACATGATAACAGCCGACTGCAATGATCCACTAGGCAGAGATCAGATAGTAAACTCCAGACTTGTTGGTCTCGAGAACCGTGTGGAGCATGTTGCATCTGCTACCTTCACTAATCTCCGGTGAGAATTTCCCACTTCTGCCAGAGTCAGGAGTCAACCAACCTCAGATGTGTTCACATTGTACAGTAGTTGAAGTATGACAAGAGTTTGACCTTAAAACAAGTGCTACATCTCCAGCCTATTCCATCTTCAGGTGCTGAGAAATAAATCTAGATAATGTCTGTGGGTTCTCTACAGTTTACTGGATGGCAAAGTTGAGCACATAACTGTGGGAGTGCAATCAGCGCTTGAGGGAGCAGCAATGGCTGAGAGTAAGTGTGGTGCTCTTGGAGCTGAGCTTGTAAAAGTTTTCCGGATGCTGACATCCTGCAACCAATACAGTCCACTCCAGCAAACCCATGACCAGCATTCTCAGCCAACAAAGTGTGGAAGGCATGGACAAAGCCATTCACCCCCAGTGAGAGCCTGTGAGCACCACCGCTTGGATTCTCATAGCCAATCCCCTATATCAAGGAATGGTGGTTGCCCAACTTCTCCACCAAAAGCAAACAATCAAAACCAAATTTCAATGATCCAGCCAAGACCTGGAAACATCTCCCCTAACCAAGCAGACCGGGCAATTAACAGGAAAGGACTAAGAGGGCCAGGAAGGGAGACAGTCTTTGTAAAAGGAACTCAATCTTCTCAGGTGCGAAAGGTCACTCTGCAACGAGAGAAAGAAAAAGGAGAGGGACAATACTCATGTGCATCTGAAGAGGGAGGAAGCCCCACAAAAGAGAGGTGGTGTCACCTTCGAAATCCCTCAAGAGAGATTGACAGGGAGAAATCTGGGAAGGATTGTAAGTCTCAAGGTCAGGTCCTTAGCATAGTTGACAAGGGTAGGCCAGTGGGAGGAGGAGAGCCTGGCCAAGATGGGCACCTCAAGATTGAAAAGCGTCAAGAAGGCTCTGCCAAAAACTGTCAAAGAACTAACATCCGCCTTGAGGCTGGCCGGATACATGTGAATGTAAGTCATCGCTCTGCTGTTGCAAACCAGTCAGAGAAGAGGGGAGACTTGATTGCTGTTCAAACCTAGGTGTTCCAGATGCACTTATGCAACAGCATCACAGAAAACCTGTGTGTACAAGGACAATCTGCATAACTCCAACACATACAGGGGCATGTCATGCAAGAATTTAATTGCAGTAACACCCACATAAGGAGGTACACATTCACATCTCAACCTAACTTCCAGAATCCTTCTATTTTCAGAGAGATTTAACTCAATCTCTCACAAGAAGCCTGAGGAAATCATAAAAAGAATCTCAAGCTTACAGAAGAAGAAGCCACATAAGGGAGAAAGGCAGATGAAGAGATTTGACCTGAGCTCTCAAATATACTCTCACAGATGTGGGTTGAATCTGTGCAGCAGCAGAACTTCAGCACCTACAGCGAGTTCAGTGCATCTTCTGCTTTTCCATAGAGCCCAACCCAACAAGACTTTTCTTTTGCTTTCTCTGGTACAAATCCTTCAACCTTCCCTGACTTTCCATGAATTGAGGTTCCTGAGAGCCACTCAAAGTGACAGTAATGGATGATGGAACATATGTCAGACTATGCTAACAGCAGAACGCTGATCTATGCAGGAACAGAGATGAAGCCTGGTTCAGCTCATGAGACTTTACAGATCCAAAACCATGAAGTGGTCGGAAAAACATGAGTGAAATCACTGACCATGGAACACTGCAACAAGGCAACATGCTGCAGAAAAGCTATCTATCTGGTCAAGATGCAGATGGTGGACTTTATGAAGTCACAAATGGTTTTGGGTAGCTCCATTTGCCTGTAATTCTTTGAAGAAGCAGCTTGTATCAATAGTCCACACACATGACAAAAACAGTAGACTATGACAAAATTGCCGCACTACTGTAGTAAATGTGAGAATGTGTCATTAGCACTATTTTCTGTTGACATATACAGAGAACATCCTCTTTGTACAATAGTATTACTTTTAGCAGAGGTTTACCACACAATCAATCAATTCCAGCAGACATACAGCTGAAATAAATTGAAATTTTTTTGCATACTGTGCCTGACAAGACAAGAATATGAGCAATCATGAACTCTCTCATATATTGAAAACCGTAAATTGCACTGATCACAATGGGAGCATTTCAAGGACATATTATGATAGTGGTTTTTGTCTCATAACCTCTTCATTCTACAAGCTGGTATTTCTAGACACTTTGAAGAAGCATGGAGCCTCGTCCACCCACATTGGGAATTACACAGAGAATAGTAGAGCATGGATTCTGGAAACCAAAAAAATTGAAAAAGGGAAAATCTGGAAGAACTTCATCACGGGGGCTACTCTTTGAAGTCATCCTTGTCATCAGCTGGAATGGGTCTGTTTCTCCAGAAGACGGCCAAAGCACTGCCTCCAAGTGCCATGAAGACCACACTCACAGCTGAGGGGACAGCAACAAGAGGATTGCTGAAATGCTTTTGAGCTAGAAGGAATCCAAGTGCTGAGCTCTGCATGCCACATTCAATCGAGATTGTCCGGGATGTCGATTCACCAAACCTAAAAAACTTGGAAAGGAAGTAACCAAGGAGGAAAGCGGCAGCATGCAAGATTGCTACAGGCACGATGAGCTGTGCTCCCTGTGCAACAAGTACCTCTGAAACTTGTCCAATTGGACTTGCACATAACAATGTTGTCATGATCACTCCAACCAGTGGTGTGACAGTGATGATCTTTTCAACAATGCTGGGGAAGAGCTCATGTGCAAGCACTCCTACAATTGTGGGCATGAGAACCACCTGAAATGTGCTGATGGCAAGCCCTACTGCATCTACTGGTACAAGCTGACCTGCAAGAAGCTTAGTGAGCAGTGGAGTCATGAAGATGGCACCGATGGTGGAAGCTGTTGTCATGAGAACCGAGAGAGCTACATTCCCTTTGGAGATGTAAGTGGCGACATTGGATGCTTGACCACCAGGACAACAGGAGACGAGTATGAGCCCCGTTGCTAAAGGCGCGGAGAGCTTCATAGAAAGCGCAATCAGAAACCCTAGCAGAGGTTTTATGAGATATTGTGCAAGGAATCCGACTCCCACAGTCCACGGATTCCTCATACATCTTCGAAAATCCTCGAAAGTGAGAGTAAGTCCCATGGAAAGCATCAAAAAGCCCAAGAATAACGTGAACAAATCCGTCTGCAACCATGTCACTGCCGAAGGTTTATAGATTCCGATCACCGTCCCCAATATAACCCACACAGGAAACATAGTGGTGAGCACATCTACCACTTTCTCAAACGTGCTCAACGTCTTCTTCGTCGTCTCCGGAACTTCACTGGAATCTCCCACTGTTGCGCTTATCTCCGCCCTGCACACCATGATATCCTCCGCCTTCCTTGCCCTCCTTCCACCAGTTCCTATGTTCAATCTTCTTCCTGCTTTCTCCACAACCACCTTCCTATCACCACCTCTTCTTCCATCAGGAAAAAAAGAAGCAGCAGCTCTTCCGCTCATAATAGGGAGTGGCTGAAATTTCAACGAACCAAAGCTCGTCGACCTGTTCGCTTGCTGCTGCTGCTGCAGTTGCTGTTGCGAGCGACTGCTAGCTGAGAATCGAGAAAATCGGATTCCATAACTGTTTCCCAAATTGCATCCAGCTACTGCTCGAGCTGCAGCAATGCTTGCCATGATGGAAAAAAGGTAGAGTAGCAGCAACCAAGCGAACAGGAAATCGCAACAATCTCTCCTCTTTGTAAGTTCAGCGATGGCGACAAGCTCAGAGAAACAGCAACAAAACCCTAAAACACACACAAAACCGTTGCAAGCAATTTGTGTCGGGAAAAGCGCATTCTCGAAAACACAGAGACAGAGAGAGACAGAGAGCGATCCTCGAAATCGTACGGTAGAGAATGCATTATAAATACAGGATCCTACGTGTCCGATAAATCGAACGGTAGAGAAAAATGCACCCACGTGAAATAATCCTACGTGGTCTGAGTAAATCGAACGGGCAGGGGGGAAAAAATATTGCACCTCGTAAACACGATTTTTTTTGGCTAAATGGCCAACAACTGCGCCCACAAAATAGCTCCCCCGCCAAAGTTCCAACATTGCAAGAAAATTGCCAAATAATCGCCATAATTCGATTTTTTTTTTAATTTCCAAAATGGCAAGATTTTTATGCATGGTTCACATAGGTAGCAAATGTAAATAGCCTAAGGATGTTTAAATTTTCTCCTTTCATATTTTTTTCTAAATAGCCAAATTTGGCTAAATCAACTTTGTGGGTGATTGCAACCTCATCTACATCACAAAATTGGAAAAACAACTGCGGTTAGCATATGTACTACATATTTATTTATTTATTTATTTGGGCTCCGCATTGCTTCGCACTACCAGTGACAATGATTAAATTATTTTGTGTGGACATAATAGTTTTGTTGTAATCAATTTTATCTTTTCAAAAAATAGATTTTTAATAAATTTCACTAAATGTCATTTTGTTTCATTAATATATTTTTTATATTTTTGAATTTTTTTTGAACCCATAATACTTTAAAATTCTGGTTTCATATTTGTAATATATATATATATATAAGAGCTTGAAATGTTGATTTCCTCTCATTTGTCTTTTTAAAAGCAGCCTGATTATGTAATGTCCATAAATACTTGCATCCAATTTTATTTCCCTCAAATCTTGATTTAATATCGACTTTGAAGCCCAAATTTCAAAAAATTGTTGGGTGACCTAAAAACATTTCACATTTTTTTGACTTGAAAAATATGATTTCAACACATGCAAAGGTTTTTTTTTTGGGTGAAAGAAATGTCCATAACTCGCCATATTTCAAGAAACAAAATCTTTTGAATCACCAGATTTCTACAATGAGCAGGTAGCCAAAAAAAAATTTTAAGAATTTTTAAATGTTTTACTATCGTATCTGATCTACAGCCAAATTTTGCTATACTTCTTATTGATGATCATTAGTATGGCTACATAAAAAAATTGGGAAAATTTTTAAAAATGCTTGCAAATAGAATTTATAACAACAAAGCTTTAAAATCTGGAGCCTTGTTGTGTCTTGAAAGTTGAAACCTGGAACACAAAGTTTCAAACCTATTGTAATTTTTACAATTACAAAAACTATATGTAACTAAAATCATAGGGCATGATATATATAATATATATATATATATATATATAGATATATCTCATAGGTCATATAAAATTTTCACTCCAACTATGTAGAATGCTTGCATATAGTCAGTCTGTCAGGCATGCATATAAAACAGAATGAACCTTCAAGGGTTTTGGCTGTGCCACAACTCAAGTGGTACTTACTTAGAGCATCTCCGTCCACCGGTGCTCAGTATGTCACTCTGGATAATAAAATTAAATGTCTACGTTTAGCTTTTTTTACGCAACCCCACCAATAAAACTGTAACTGGAACTGCAATACGTGGGGACTATTAATAGCAAACCACCTGGACCAATCATTATGATCGACCAATCAGAAATACTGAGCCGCAATCAGGTCTAATTTATTACACTCTTTTTAGGAGGTGCACAACTGTGTTGCGCCATTTACCGAGCCACGGCAAGCTGCACGAATCTGGTGCAAAAAAATCAATTTCCTCAGCTTGCCGGCACATTTTGATTTTTTCGTAATAAATTTTACTATCTGGAGTCACATACCGAGCACCGGTGGAGATCTCTAAGAGCATCAGCACCAATGTTGAGTCCCTGACCCTCCAATTCAAATTTTCAATGAGGTCCATGATCTAAATCCAGTGAATCCACTTGAAGACAGCTTGGACCCTGAAAACATGCATAGTTTTCAGAGCCCAAGACAAACCCTAGAGCAGTCTGATAAACATAGTCAAATCTTATGTATTGATTGCTCCCTGTTTCTGATTGGCTAGATAGTTTGATTGGTCCAAGTGGGTTGCTATTAGTAGTAGTCTCCCACCAACTTGCAGTCCCAGTTTCAGTTTTATGGGTGGAGTTGGAAAAAAAGTTAGTAACTACAACTTGGATGTGAGAATTATTTTTGCAGTGTGACATATTGAGCATTGGTGGAAACGCTCGAATAATAACTGGAACTGGGATCAGAGGTTCTCTTCAAAAGCTACATCTGGACAATACTGGTACCTCCACCACTTTGGATTCTGACAATGCAAAAGACTTGCATGAAGGGAAGGACAACACTGGTACTTACTACTTTAAAATACATTGTAGCCTGACAAAGCAATAGCCTGCATGAGAGGGTATTCAAGGCTTTGTCATGTCTTGTTCTAATAAGAGCAAGCCCACCCACAACAACCCCCCTATTTGGGGATCTATGAGACTGCTTGTAAGTTATATGATATATAACTTTATAGGTTCAAAGTCCAAACCCATTTCCACTCTATTTGAAGGCTATCCTTCATCCAAAGTACAGTTTACAGGCCATTGTACCGTTGCTGGTGGACTTGCTCCTATGCATATATTGATGACTTTAGAGCATCTCCAGGGGTGCTCAGTATATGACCCTGCACAAATATTTTTCACATCCAAGTTTCAGTTATTTACTTTTTTGCAACCCCACCCATAAAACCAAAGCAAATAAGTGGGGGACTACTAATAGCAAACCACATGGACCAATCATTATGATGGCTCAATCAGAAACATTGATCAGTAGTCAGATCATATTTATTACACTCTTTTCAACATGTGCACAACTTTGCTGTGCCTTTTACCAGCCACTGCAAACTGTCCAATTATGCTGAGCCAAAAGCATTTTCCTGACCCAAACCACGATATTTTGGCTTTTCTTCATCCAAATGTGCTTTGCAGGATCACATACTGAGCACATCTGGAGATGCTCTTACAGCAAGTCCTTTCATCTGCTTATGTTGGCCTCTAGTCATATTTATCACATCCAATTGTAAACTGTTAATTGTTTCTTGGACAGTACAAGGCGAGAGACTATTTAAATGCCACCACCTGGGCCAATCAGTAATGGTGACCAATCTGAAGTGGTCATATTTTGTACTCGACCATTTGAAGACCGTTTTACAGGTCCAAACTCTAGACCCCATTTTGCACTATTTGAGGGTTGTACTTCATGTACAGATTTTACTGCTAGGACCTATTATTATCAGAGCATCCCCATGGGTGCTCAGTATGTGAGCCTACACATTAAAATCGGATGAAGAAAAGTCAAAATATGCCGGTTTGGCTCGGGAAAATTGTTTTGCTCCTACATGTATGGTCAGTTTGCTGATACTGGCAAAAGGCGCAGCAAAGCTGTGCACCTGCTAGAGAAGACCGTAATAAATGTGATCTGTCTACTGCTGCTGCTGCTGCCTGTTTTTGATTCGCCAAACATCATGATTGGTCCAGGTGGTTTTCTATTAGTAGTTCACACCTATTTGCAGTCGCAGGTTGCAAAAAAGTAAATAACTAAACTTGGATGTGAGAAATTTTTTTGCAAGGTCAAGTAGTAAGCACTGGTGGGGAATGCTCTTAAGGCATCTGTTGTTGGGAAGATGGGTTCAATTTCTCCTTACCTTTTTGGTAGCAGCCTTTTTGTTGTCAGGGGTACGTCTTTATAGAGTTTCACTTAGGTGCATCCAAGCACTAGGCTAGCATGTTATGATGAGAAGAATCCCAGGTGAAAACTCAAAACTCTTTTTCCAAGTGGAAAGAGTCAAGACTCATCATGACTCAACTCGCCCCCATTTCCATTCATTTGTCAAAATACAAGACACCAAGAAAGGAAGAAAGAGAAGAGGGAAGAGTAATGTAAAACATGCAAGACTTTATTTCAAAACAAAAGGGGGGAAAGAGGATTTAGCCAAATCTGGCTTCAAGACAAATAGAGAAGTAGAAAATCTAGGAATCCTATTTACATGTTGACTAATTACTATACCCTTTTGGCTAAATATGGCAATTTCAAAAGAAGAAAGCTAAAAATCTGCCTAATCCTTCAAAAATCTTGGCAATTTCAAAACATTTTTTTCCTTTAAATGTGGTGATTTATTTTTTTCAAATTTCACCCTTGACCATGTTGCTTGGGAGTTTTTAAAAAAGCAAAGTGGCCATGCCACCAAAAAAAACTCGCCTGAAAGGACTATGTCAAAAGGACAATGGGGAAGAAGGATATGGTCCAAACTATATTACATCTATCTATGAAGCAAGGTAGCTTGTTTTGTTTTGTTTGTCATGCAAAGATCTCCCAAACCATGGTGCTTCATCTGCACTCATGGTGTCTTCAGAAGGCTCTCGATGAGAGTAGAGGTGCACTGATTTGGTTTGAGACTCTTTGGAGCTACTACATGTGGAAGTTGTTGATTATTGAAGCAATTTTTCAATGAAAATTAAATAAAATTGAAACTGACAATTGTAATGGAATTTGGGGGTGTTCTTGTTGTTGTTGGAAAGCCCTCAGTGAGTTAGATTTAATAGAGTTTATTTCACAATTTTCAGAGCTAAGATGTGGAAGATATTGATTGTTGAGTGGATTTTGTTGCTGAAAATTCAAACAAATTGCAAAAATTGGGTTTGGAAGGAAAAATCAGTTGACCCTCAATGTGTTCACATTGCTGAATTTTTAAAAAAAATTATTCTGAAAAGTGTGCACATTTTTTTATATTTGAAATTTGATATAGTTCATAATTCCAATTTGGTGATAATTAAATCCAAATTTTAGGTGTTTCAAAACAAACCTTAACAATGGGGCTAATTTCATATGTATCAAAAGAAAATCAAACTAAATAAAAGTTGAATGTATTCACACTTTGGCCCTCAATTTTGCACATTGCCAAATTTATAAATTTTCAATCTTCAAAATGTGAAAAATAAAGAATGTGTTCACACTTGCACCATTGGCACATGCTACATTAATGCTCCTAAGTTTGAAATATCAATGATGTAGTTCTAAATTTTAGACTAGAGGTCAAACTTCAACAAGAAGATATTTTTAGTGGCAAGAGATGTGGGGGTATGTGAGTGGTGGAAGTTGAAAAGTAGCCAATCTTCTTGTTAATGCATAGTTTAAAATGTTTTCATCTTTTGAAAAGTGATTGAAACTTGTTGTCTATGGAGGGTGGTTAGGATTGAAAGGAGAGCCTTTTGTACCTTCATGCATTGTTGGCACAAAAATGTAAAAAATCATTAACTTGTTTGTACACACAAATAAATTTTTAAATTACCAATGGGACAAATTGATCTCATGGATGTCAATCCCAACTCTTTCATTTGGGCTATCTCTAAAATTATGAAATCGTGGAGAAAAATTGCTTGACACAAAATGTTTGCTCAAGTTGGATCAACAATGATGACCTCTATGAAGGCACAAACCCCTTCCTTACAGACGACGATGTCAACATGTTGTCTACATGTTTAAGTTGTGGAAAAAGGAAAAATATGCAATTGTTTATGAACCATGTTGAAGTTGAATTCACGTGCAATGGATGTAAAAACATCACAAATGGCATCATGCATCCCTATGCATTTAGTACATGGGCATATTTTAATAGATGCATACCCAATGGATCAATGAGTTGAGTACAAATGCAATGAAAAAAACATGTTATCAAAAGATGGGGGAAACCAAGTTAAAATTTGTAAGGCATGGATAAGGTTGTTAACAATAGGTGGAACATTGGTAAAACATGCCAAGTTGTGAACCACATGCCTGAACTTAAACCTAAACAAGAAATGGTGTGAATTTCATGCACATTGGACTTTCCTTTCAAAAGAATATTCAAATTAGGTCTGTTGGAATAAACATACTAAAATGGAGTCTTAAAAGTGTTTGATTTGTTTCAAAATAAATTATTTGAAAAAAAACCAAACAAGTGCAAGCCATAAAGAGAAAAGATCATATGTTATTTTCAAATGTTGTTGGAATGGGACAATGCCTAAGTCAACATGAACTAAAGACTCCAACAAGAAAGGATGTTATTGAACAAAAAAACGAAATGCCAAAGATGAAACATCTAATGGCCAACTCCCCAAGAATGTTGATGGAGCAATGACAAAAATAAAAATGAGATGAACTTGATGCCCTTTAAAGAGATGGCAGGGAAGCTTAGTGACAACCTAAATCTCCTTTTAAATTGATTCAACAACAAACTTGGTTGTAGCATCCCATAGTTTAACAAGCCAAATTATAATAAGTTGAATTATTGGGAAGCCAATGACCTTGCAACCCATTAAACAATGGCAAAAATAGTTACATGTGTTTAAAATTTATGAGTGGTTATAATCATTGTGACCTAAGAATATATAATTGTAACATATTGATGATTCTTGAAAGTTTAATTTTGGACTTAAGAGATGTAGTGTCACAACCCCACTTTGAGGGAGTTGTGAGGTCGCCACTCACACTCCCGAAAATGGAACTTGGGAGTCGTTCGGGACTTCTAAAAACTTAGAGCGCAATTACAAGGGTCAAAACATCTTGCATTAAGGCGTTTTTTATATCGTTGGAAAGGTCTTAAAGTGTAGATGTCCAAAATGGCCTCGCATGAGCCATTTGGACATCTGCAGCACAAGTTATGGCCAAAAGAAGGGTCGGAAGTCAAACTTGCAGTTTGACTCCCGACCACTAAAAGTTGGGAATCGACCCGATTCCGATGAGTGCAGGTGGATTTTGACACAACTTTGGAAAGCTCTTGAGGAGAGCTACAACTTTGGTTTAGACCTTATCCCGATCTGAGTTCGGGGCGAGGAGTTATGAACGCCCAAAGTCCTGGGAGTCCAAACTGGGACAATTTTGGGACTCCACTTTGGGAATCCCGGGAAAAAGAGCCATTTGGATGTAGGTGCGGCAGAGAGCTGTAGAAAATACTATATGGGGGAAGGTGGTGGTTTCCCCCGAGTTCAGGCTGTGGTGAGTCAAGTGAGTTCAAGTTGCCCGTGGCTTGTCCCAACACCAAAAAGGTGCAGAATGAGTTCTAACCCATTTGTGGGTTGGATTTGGATGCAGGACTGTGTAAGTGAGTAAGCATGTCCCTCTTCCTAGTCTATCCCGGAGCTTTCAGCACGTCCCTCTCACCCCCTTTTAGTGTTGGAAGTTGGGAGGGGCTCCACGTCCCAAACTACTTCCGCATTTTGACATAGTTGGACCCCTTTTGGGTCTAACAAGGGACTTGGGAGTGCGTCATGTAATGTCATGACCCTAATGTGGATACATGACCATTTTTCAATAAAGGCAATAAAATGTTTTTTTTGGGATGAAAGGAAGGATTCAACTAAATGTTTATAAGGAAAATTGGGTGGAACAAAATATTCATGAAACTTGGAGTGGATACAAGAGAGTAAATTCCCATGTGAAATAAAAATGTGTAAGAGTCCAAAGGATTCACTCTTAAAACTCCCAAGTTCAACCCTCATTTTAAAAGTTACAATCCCAAGATTTTCGAAATATTTGGATCAAGGTTTGGGGGATCAAACCTTGTCTAAATCACATATTTTTTAAATCTTTGAATTTTTTTTGAAAATTATTACAATAAAATGGGGCCACAATGTGATTTATAACACAAATTATGGTCATTTGGAAAGTTCAAAGCCAAACTACCAAAACAATTTGACCTCTTATTCAACATTTTAAGGAGTGAAACCAATTATGATTGAAGAGCTTGATATTCCATTATAAATCATGTTTTTAAAGGCCATAAGTTTTATTTGCAAATTCTTATTTGGATATGAAATGAGAAAACTATGAGCCCTCAAATAGGCACAATTCATAACTTGGTAATTTTTGGGACTTGCACATGCAAGTCCATGGAATTTTTTTATATAACCACTATGGGGAATTACATAATATACTATAGTAGGGAAAATAATGATGAATTCTCCCAAATCCATACCATGATGAACATTGCAAATTTGTGGCTTATTCATCTGTATTCATGTTCGAAATGCATTCATTGTTATTTTCTCTTGATTTGTGCACTTTTATGTGACCATGAACTCAACATGAAAAGCTCATCCTAATTTTATATTGTAATTTTAACACGGCTCTCTTGTTGTAATGTGTGGAGTTAAGGAACATGCCCAAGGTTTTCAAGTATTTTGTAATGCATCACATATCAAAAAAATTACACCAATATCTTGTGCCACGCCTTTCACATAAAGCTCCAAGCATTCCATGTGATGTCAAATAATATTAAGTAAACAAATTCATTAATGTTGAATGTTGTTCCTGTAGGTTATGTTATAAACGTGTGAAATTATGTATGTGTAATGTTAATAGGCTAACATTTAGAATTAGGAAGTAAGAATGATATGCATATAAATAATTAATGATGTAGTAATTTAAAATTGATGGGTTAGAAAAAATCACTATGAGTAACCAAGTACATCATGGTATTGAGGTTAATGAGAGGAATAATGATGCACCAATAGGATTATCAAGTGGTATTTGGGGGTACAAAACCTATTGATTCTTGACTTTGTAATGGAAAACAAACCTAGGGCATGTTCCTTAGCTCCCACAAAGAAAATGGGCATGGGAGCTTCTAGATGGGGCCAAGATAGACTCAAATAAATGAAATTAAAGATAAATCAATTTACACAAACCAAGAAAGAAACAATTAATGCAAATCAGCACCAAAATTGTACATTGATGAAATCATTAGATGCATGTTCACATGAATCATCATGTTTTGGACTTGCAAGGAATCACCATTCTCTTCCCTGTAATAAAATTTGTGATTGGCAACTACATTGAAGTGCCAAAAATTCTCAAGACTTTAAAAAGGGGATCTCAAAATTTTTAACTTTGTGGGCTCATAATTCTTGCATACAAAGTTTAATTGAAAAATTTTTAAAAGAAAAGTTATAACCTTTGAAAAGACCTTGCCATATTTCACCTTTCAATAAAATGTCATTTAACCCTTACTTTTTTGAGTTTTGATGTTTGGGAGTCAAATTGACAATTTAATTATTTAATTATATTCTTTTGGCCATAACTTATGTTTTCAAATCATCAAATGGAGAATGCAAGTCCAATTTTCATATCTAAAGTCATTTTTGAAGTCATTTTTGGCAAGTGACATCATTCTAGTATAAAAATACAAAACAATTGGAGTGATTGTAAATCATTAAAGAGCTATTAAAATTTCACAAACAATGCAATTATGAACTCCAAGATGAAATATATGAAGACTACTTAAGAATCTCCAATGAAGGATTTTGGAGTCAGGCAAAGAGAAATAAATGTTGTCCATCACACAATTCAAGGATGCAAAAGCTAAACATATTTAACAAAAGGAAAGGGTACCAAAATGACAAATTACAAATTTAATCTTGTTAAAGAACATAAGTTATAATTACAAATTGATGTGGAAAAATGTAAGATGATTGTTCTAGAGCATCTCATACAAATTGTGAACAACAAACTATTGAAAATTGAAAAAAACCTAATCAATTAGAAAATAATAATTAACACCCACAAATAACAAAACTTCAACAAATTGAAAATGGTAGCCTTCCATATGTTTATCCTTTGTAATATTGTTAAGTTATTTCATGTGCATAAAAGGCACAACTATGCCAAACACTACAACAAATAAAACATGGTATGATCAAAAGCCCAACCTTCATAATACCAATTATATATGATTTCATTTGTGGTTTGTAATATATGATATAACCATTAATGACTATTTTAGAAATAATAATAAAAATATCCTTCCAAAAAAGGAATAATAATCTAGCACACATATAGAGGACATGGGACACATACAGATTGACCTTCCTCTCTTCTAATTGGAAAGATGAACAATGAAAAAGATAAATAAATTGTCGTAGCCATGACTCATGTATTCACATGTGCTTCATGTCTTGGTTGTGTTTGTGATTCTTGATGCATTTCATTGACATTTGAGTGAAGGCATCAAAAACTTCTATATTTTTTTTTTATTGTTAATGATGACTGTATCCTGCTCCCCCTATTTTAAAGGTTTCAACTAGTGAAGGCCTTTAGGACCATCATCGATTTGTTAAATATATCCATATATGTATATATAAAATGTCAATGTTTCATCGTTTATTTTATTTTTTCCATAATTCTTGCCACCTCAACTTCTTGCCAATTTATCATGTCTTATGTCTAAAAGAAAATTTGGTTTTGTTGGCATCACCAACACCAATCTAATGGTTATGATTGAATGAAAACACTTGTTTTCTTTTTTCTCCTTCCATTGCCAGCTATCAACAACCATATGCCCCCAACCTTGTCATTATTTCATTCCATGACAACAAAAAGGACAATAGGTTTGTGCATGTATCATCATCATGTTACATTGAATGGGTTTCTCATTTTCATGTTTGTGAAGTGAACTAAAGGTTGAATTTAATCAATGGGAATGGTATTTAACAATATTCATGGCTTTGTCTAAGTGGATTTGAATATTCATGTTTTTTTAACTTTCAATTTTTTCTATCACGTTGTATAATCCACAATTGACAAATGTTGAAAATTACCCTCAAAAAATTCAAAACAACAAAATTTTGTGAAGGAAACTATTGAATTATCAAGAATATTTTATTTGTCAAAAGAATTAATTATTTGACAAACATTTGTTGAAGTTACAAAGGTAAAAAGGCATTAATATACATGCAAACAAGGGAGGCAAACTCCTAAAATAGCCCCACACAAGATAATTGATCTAAAGTTTATCTAAAGATCAAATGGGTAAATGGGAAAATCAATCCTAGGCAAAACCTTCACACCAACAATATGATGTCAAATGAAAGTGAGTAGATGTGACATATAATGTTGAAACCTTGATAAGGAGGAAAGCCACCTTAAACTATTAAATGTGTTTTTTTTTGAGATTTAATCACAAAATCTACCTAAAAACACCCCAAAAAACACACTTTGAAGGAGAGGGTAAATCCAAACAAATAATGCAAAACCTCACACGTTATTGTAATGGAACCACAAAAACACCTAATAACAACATAAATCATCAAACATTTGTGTTGATTGAATTTTAGGATATAACCAACAATAGCACAAAACATAACACGCTACATTAAGATCACATGTTGAGAATCTTAAATTTGTTTTTTGGAAAAATAATTAACCAAGACATTTTCACAATCATTGTAAAGTTATCATCATGCAAATTAGGAATTAATTTTGAACCATGTCAAATTTATTATGTATTAGTACATCACGATCCTCCTAGATGAATTTCTCGTGGATTTTTATTCCCCAAAGGAATAATCATGTCACCTAGCTTTGGTAAATGGGAAATATCACACTCTTGAAAAATGAATCACACTCAATGAATTGTTAACTTTGGGAATTGTCAACAATGCATGGAAACATTTGTGGATGACATAGTCGAATGGTTACCCTTATGATTTGCAAACAAAGAGTGTCAAAAATATAAATGGGATCAATTAGTCCATGGTGAATTTTCACAATTTAAAAAAAAAAAAAAATCCCAATTTTTCATTTCATCATAAATTCAAATTGAAAAAATAGACTAGCATATTATCGTCAAAAAAAATTAAATTGCATGAGTATATTTAACCAATTATTCATAATTGTATATAAAAAATGAGGATTTCCATTATAGCCTTTCCTAGAACCTAGCATTGAATAATATGCCTCTTGGGAGCTTTTAATAAAATTTTAAATACATATATACTTGGGTTCCAATTCAATTTTCAAACGTTGAGGCACTTAAGCCCATTACATGAAATGAACATCATGTTAAGATGAATCCTTACATTTAAATGGACAATGGGTGACATTGATTAATGGACCCCTTCCCCCCCCCCAATTATAATTTGGGTAGCTTGCAAATGGTAGTTTAATTTTTTGGGACATAAGTTTCAGTGTTGAATGAATGAGATTTAGTCATTGGACAATTTGCAAGAATTTTTTTTCCTCCATTTTGAAGATCATTCAAATAGTCCAATGAAATGCTAAAACTCAGTTTTTTTACAACATTCAAATCCTCACGTAACATAGTAACACCCAAAATCTCTCATTTGTTTTGAAGGGGATTGATGTGATCGTTGTTTCAACCCAAAAATTGAAGTAACTAACAAATATATTAGTTACATCCACTTCATCTTTTTTAATGTA
>Ga0116231_10002881_pt1 | contig 35886 bp, 16 predicted proteins | sample S1TSphgellanicum_2_FD_89695 | JGI IMG/M metagenome (GOLD analysis project Ga0116231, IMG submission 89695) | Host-associated microbial communities from peat moss isolated from Minnesota, USA - S1T2_Fd - Sphagnum magellanicum MG | ecosystem: Host-associated > Plants > Peat moss > Unclassified...
ATCTTTTTTAAAAATAAAGTTTTGGGTTTTTTTTTTTTCAACAAAAGAGAAAAATCAACCCCAACAAAAAAAAAAAAAAAAAAAAAGCACTGCACACAATGTGAATTAGATTATTGTACATTATTTTGAAAAGTGTGTTGTCCACTTTCAAAACGAATGTAGTAGTAGGTAGCACTTAAGAACAGACTCATCCTTTTGTGTCATTCCTTCAGCCATCCTGTTATAGGTCTGCAGTTCTTGTTGGCCTGTTGAGTGTGTCTGCTCTGTATCCCCAAAGGAATGAGGCAAAATCTTTAACCTTATGCAATAAATTGTTGGCCCAATGCTACGATTATTTTGTCAAATTGCGCTTGGATTTTTCTCATTTTAGCATCTGACTTCTAAGAACAATCTCCTGCCGGATCTAAGGATTATTTAATCACCACTAGAATTCAAAAGGAGGTTCTTAACTTTTCAGGCCAAGGTCAGGAAGTTGATTGTAAGTTAGATTACTAGATTCTGGAACCTTTCTTTCGACCCTTCACACACAATGGTCATTAAAGAATTTCTGAAGTTTCTAATTTGAGTACTAGTCTTGAATACTAATTAAGCACCGTTAAGTGCTATATAATGCACATGGGTTCCTAAATCCCTATCACAACCCCGTAATAGGTAAATAGGTTTGTAGTTATATGGTTTGCTGGCCATTCCCAACCAAGCCCATCTCAGTTCTAAAGGACTCAGGAGTTTTTTATATGTAGTCCACCAGGCCAATTTGATGCCGTTTCATGTGTAGAACCATGTTTGATTTTCTGAATTAGAATTGGAGCTAGAATCGCATATTTCAAAGAATCCAACCCCTGATGAGGTTCCTGGTTCTATTTCTGGGTGGAACTGGAACTTGAACTGAGATTTATGGGGTTTTTTTTTAATAAATGTGAGTAGAACTGAGGTTTAACTGGAGTTTAATTGGCTTTTAACTGTCAATTCCAGTCTGGATTAGTTAGAACAAGACCAAAATTGCGTGTAATTTTCAAAACTGGAAAGGGAACCAGAACTGGAATCAATTTATTTTTGAAGAACCAATCATGGATCTGGATTTGTGGTTCCATTTACGTGTAGAACTGGAATCGGAGCCCAGGCCATTCTCATTTGGTTTTTAGAACCAGAAACGGAGGTTTTTTGTAAAAGTAATGGACTCCCCCACCAAGTCTAGTAATTACCATTGTTGGCCAGTTATTTCTTTTTGTTCATAACTGTCCAGGTCAGTTATCATTTTATTTTTTATTTAGGCTCATCAATTATCAATTTCCTTGTCAAAGTAACAACCACCAATTATCAATTTACCCAGTTGTTTTTGGCAATAACCACCAATTATAAATGAGGGTCAATTCTCAATTACCTATTGGTATGGTGTTATAAGGTTTCTAATTTTGATTTTTTTATGTTTTATATCATAACCATGTTTAGGGTTTTAGGATTGTAAACCTCCTTGGACAAAATTTCAATCATCCAAGTAGATTATTAAATTATGAAAATTCAGTACCCAGCTCAAAGGTCTAGGGTTACCTACCACTATTCAAAAAAATCAATTATCAACTGTAAGTTATTGATACCCAATCCCAGACCCTACCAATTACTAGGGTCAAAAATCAATAACCAGCCAACACTGATAATTACTAATTACCCTGGTAATATATATGTCCTCTCTGAGAGGTAAAATCAAGGTCAGTTTTTCCTGTGGTTCATTACACAAGAATTCTTTGGTAAATAGTAATCGAGTGGGGTTTTTTGTTATTATTAATTAGTTTTTTTTTTTTTTAAAAGGGCACAAAAGAAAAGAATCCAGTGGGGTTTTCATATCATTATTGTCAATTGCTTAATTCCTATTTTCTTGAGATTCCTTGGCATTCTAGTTGCTCCTCCCGAATCAACCATCATATTCCAGTGGTGGCACTTAGATTTCCTTTCCTACTATCAAGTGCTGGTCAAATGAATGGGCTACTATTGGTGTCTGCACTCTTTAGTGTTGCAACTTGCAAGGTGTTCAAAGGGTTGAAGGCTACAACATAAAGGGCAGTAGAGAGTGATGTGGTGTAAACAAGTTGCAATAACATGCATATAGGCTACCCTTTGTGACTATTTTCTTCACTATTAGTCCTTTGTTATGGGTGTTTGGTGTAATAACTGGGTGGACCACATGGAAATTGGAATTGGTCAGGTTATCCTACTTGGGTGATTAATACTTCAGACTTACTTTGTCTTGACCAGTGCTGGATTTGTATACTAATGAGAAATGAATATATATGATGGTACGAAAGTATGAACATGCTATATAGCAGTCTGATATGAGCTAGAGCTGATATCTAGTGGGTATACATGTATCTGGCAGAGTATTGCATTTACTAATATTCTAGGTTATATCTTAGCAGTCTAGTCCAGTATGTGATCAAAAATTTGGTACCCCAGACAAGTAACATGGTCATTTTGTGAGAGAAAACCTTGTATATGAGTATATTCTTCATTCTTAATATTGAACTTTGAAGGTGATGATACATGCTGCATAATATGGATTTGGCACTTCGAATGAGCTTTATTGGAAATCAACTTTTGGCATGGTTGTCATGATCCAACATATAATCCAACACTGTCACTTTTAATCAATTGTCCTAATAATATCAATATGTCATGAATTTTTTTTGTTACTACACCAATATGATTAGTGCCCCTATTATCAATTTCCTATAAATTTTGCTATTGACATCTCTTGTGTCACCCCCATGGTATTCAAAGATCAAAATGTTCTCAATACAGTTGTTTCCCTATTCTTGAAATTTTCAAAAGGTTCATATGCCAATGTCAATTTAGTATGTACATCATATTCACACATTTCTAGTTGGGGTATTACCTTTCAAACATGACTTCACAACTCTAACACTTGGGTCCAAAGCAATGTTGTCTAGTTTCGGTTTTTGGTCAATTTGACTAATTATTTGGGGTGCCAATTCCAAACCCAATCCAGCAACCAAAAACTAAAACTAGACCCTAATATAAAATCTGCCAAAATTGATATGTAATGCTAATGGTGGAGCATCTCTCAAATGGATTAAGAGGGTCAAATTGTCGAACAAATATAATCCATCTATTATTAGTTATTGTTACTTGCTTAATATGAGGTAGGTGTATAACAACACATTATAATTGTAATGTAATAAATATTATAAAATTTACCTAAAATTGGGCTATGTAAAATCTTTTTGGTTAAACAAGCCATTTGTGAACCTGAATCAAAAATGTACTGATGATCAAACTAACATGGGTCCAAACCATTGTTTGCCAATTTCAAATTTTGAGGTGATTCAAGTCTTAGTTATAGTTTGGCTACCAAGGTAAAATGACCAAAGATGATGCATCAAATTGGAATCATACTAATGGAATAATGGTTGATGAATCTGATCCATTTAAAACTAGATTAGCATTATTGACCTCTCAAAGGATTCACAAAAAATCGCTTCGGTGGGTTTAATCAAAACTTTCAAGGTTATGATTTAAGTTGCATGGAACTATGTGAGGTGTTGTTTTCTGGTTGTAGATATGGCGAATTGTTGTTTCTTTGGTATGACAACAAGATTTGAAAGCTTAGGTGATTTTTTTTTAATCAAATAGTTTAGTCTCTTTACAACTATATATTGCAATTAATAAGCAATGTACATATACTATCATGATTACCCAATCATTGAAATGCATCATACCATATTTGTCTACTTACCTTCACTCATGTTGTGTTAGCAAAAAAAACTTCAGCCATCTTGACAAATTAGTTTTGGTATGTACAACAACATTTGGATGTCCATATTCTCAATCTAAATACATGTATTTATAACTACATTTCAAAAAAATTAGCACCATACACACATAATAACATGATTGACTTATCATCAAAATGCAATTCAAACAACATATCATAACCATACAAGCAAACTACATTTACACACAACCATTTATTTTCAAATAAGTGCATAAAACAAAATTGAAATACATTGAAATTATAGTTACTAGCTTCAATGTCTTGCAAAATGTCTTGTTCATTTCCAAGATGTTCCAAGAAGGTTCCAATCTAAGCATCTTGAATAAAAAATAAGCATTAGTTGGGCCAAGGTTGTTCAAGGACATCTTAGTTTGGTTCAAAGACGATAGGACCAAAATAATGAACAAAGGGTCAATAGTTGGAAACAACAAGTTGATGATAGGGCTCCAAAATTATGATAATAATGGACAACAAGTTGATGATAGGGTTCCAAACTTATGATAAAAGACAATGGGGAAGGATGGCCAAACAAAAAAAAAACAATGGGGAATGTCAATGGGCTATGGCAGTGATGAGGTGAATGATATGATAATATTGAGGGACAATAGAGAACAACAAGATAAAAACAAAGGATGATGAAGAAAAATTGGTTATCATGATATTCATAAAGACTCTATAATTTGATGTTTTTCTTTAAAAAGTTTGAAGTTTTGGGTCTATTTTATGTTCATAAGACTTTTATGACATGTAAATGTAATGCAATGTAAATGGTGTCTAAAACAAAGTTGTAGCTTATAATACAAAAGAATAAAACTCAAAGTAGTTAACATGTTTTGGCATGATTTGAAATTGTGATCATTTTTCAAAACAAAACACAAAAATCTAATATGGAATTTTACATTTTTAAAAAATCATATTTATTTGAAAATGATTAACAAAGAGCATGTGATATACTCAAGAAACTATAGTAAGTAAAAGTAATTTTTTTTTAAAAAAATTTTAAATTTTTTTTTATATGAAATAGTTTTTTTTGGCAAAAAGACTATAGCCCTTTGAAACAAAGTAAACAAATTGGCTTATTGATTCATGATTACACCTAAGGACCTCCTAAGGGATGTCTGAGAACATCTTTTTTAACAACCTTAATAAAAATTGAATTTCACCACATGTCACTAGAAGAAAATTTGTCATTTGCAATTTTTTTAAATTACAAATAACATTTTTAGTTACAAACAACAATTTTTCTTCTAATGTGTGGATGCAAAGTTTAAACATGCCTTCACTTTTGTTGTTTATGTCGTTTGTCAATTGAACTTGGATGTTTCAAGGAATCTCTATTGGTAAAATAACCAATAATTCATTTTTGTTGTGTAAAAATTAACAAACTAGCAACATAGCAATTATATGCACTTGAGAACAATGGACAATATTGTAAATGCACAAAACAACATGAGTGTTGAACAAATAGTTCTACTCATTACATCCCAAAACTCAAAGCTTTCATGATCTCACATAATCATCACAAAACTTGGTGATCTCAATCAAACAAACAAACAAACAAATAAACAAAATTTGTTCAATCAAAGATTTGATGAAGCAAAAAAATGTTGTTATCATTCTATGTTTTCTAAATAAAAGTGAAATTTTTTCTTTTCAAATTTGAATGTATCAATTTAAAACTAAGATCCAAAAAAGCAAATGAAAGTTATGTAGTTCATGTGTTTTAAAGTTGCCTCACAAGAAAATGAGCAAGCTTAAAATTAAAAAGAATAAATATTTCCTATTTCGTCCATAAATTAATTTCTTGAAACTAGGAAAAAATGGATGGTAAGCATCAATTTAAACACATAGGGATTTATTAAAATATATTGCCATGTGTCACATGTCCTTGCATATCCCATGCAAACTTCAAAATTCAAGTTTGTGTGAATAGTTAAACTTGGTTTGCATTAACTAAGTACTTGAACTCTAATTGTATATTAGTGCAAATGAGATAATAAGGGCCAAGCTAGTCATTTAGAATGACTATTTTTTTATAGTTGAAAAAACATTGGGAGTGTTTTGCCACAATGATGCGGTAGATTATGATTAATTATAAATATTTTTGAAACAGTAACATGTAAACACAATAAAAATTAGCAACTGTAATATAACTTTTGACATTAAAACATGAAAACCAAACATTGGTTACATTTGTTATGGCTCCTATTAATGTGACTTCAACCATTAATTGACATTAGTTGCATATTAGTTAATAATCGTAGGAATGACCTAGCAATGTGTGTGTTAACTTGCATTTTGCCATTTTAATGAATTGCAAATATGACATGTACATACAATCCACATCCTCACCCCCATGGAATTTCAAGTTGCATGCTACAACTTTTATGCAACTATGGCATATAAAGTCAATCAATGTTGATGAAAACCTTCCACCTAGCAAGTCACATGTCAAATTAATGATCCATTTGCAACTACCATGGAATTACTCAATTTTTTTACATGAAAATAACATTTCAAATTATTTTATTTTTGTTGTAAAGTTGCAAATTAATTGCACGTTAGTTCTTTAAAGCATGCAATTGCAAAGTAATGTAACTTTGCAAATGACAAATTTATCATATTAATGAACTATTCATTAGTTATAGGTGAATTGCCTATTCTAAATGTTTGTTTTTAATCATATGGATAGCTATTTGGTTCTTATTGATGAGCTAAATGATCCCTTTGTTGGCTTGCACAAGGAAGATGAATTAGAGTTATTTATTATTGCCTCCTTTAATTATAATACATAATTCTTTGAAATTCATCTTTTAGTGATGAAACAGGAAACCTTATATGTTAATGTGCATTGCTTTGTATCTTAAATTCATCATTTGTTGAAGGTGGTTAGCATTCTAAGCTCTCCTTAGTTGATATTGTTGAATTTCTTGAAACTCAATAGCAACCCAAAATTTAGAAACCACCTTGAACCAATTGAGAAATCCAAACCAAGAATTTGTTGAAACCATAAATGTAATAGCCTTCAAACCAAAGGTTTGCACTACTAGTTTGCAACCATGAAACTAGACATTGGCAACCCCAAAAAAATAGACCAAAATCCAAAACCATAGGTTCTCATTTACATAAAAAATATGAACCAAAACCAAAGGAATCAATCAAAAGGTAGCACCAATCAACATTGGTCTTTACCCTACCCAACTAGTCGCACATAAAGTTTGCCTTTATTCAATGGAGGTTAATTGTTTGGAAATATGAAAAAAATGGTACATGCCAACACCATTCTATAGCGTATATATCCATTCCATACGTTGCAATGCACATGGTTATGATGGATTTTAAAAATATTGTGTCATCACACATTGAATATGTTTCCATTCATTATGCAAATAAATTTGAATAAAATTGGTATCATATATTTTCAGATTTCCTTCAGATTTTACTACTATTCGTCATCATAAGACTACCTGGAATGAATTAATAAAGGTGTTAATTGGTTTCATTCTTTTGCTAATTTTTCTTATTGGATAATTTTAATTTCAGGTGTTCATGTTTGGAATGCAAATTGTACAACTAATCACATTTCACCCCTTGTCAATTGTGGCATATATTACACATGTTGAAGTTTAGCCTTACATTTACCAACTTATATCCATGAAGAGTAGATGCACAATAAATGATAAGATATTCGCCCCTACCCTTACCTTGTGAATGGTAGGGTAAATAATTGGTCATTCACCTTTATTCTTAACTAGGCTAGATTGATGATTTTACAAAGCCTATATACCATTACAATAACCCCATTTGGAAATATTTGAAGCATACCTATATTACATGTACTTGACTTGAATTAGCATTTTGGATTAAAATGTTCTTTGCAACTAAACATTTTGGCTATAATAAAGAACCTAAGCATTTTGGGTACCATGAATAATATAGGAAAATCAATCCACCTGCCCCCAACACTAGAAACATCACATGCAACACTAAAGTACAGAACTGTGAATTATAGAAGAAAACAGCCAGAAAGTGCCAAATGAGAAGTGGATGGATAGAGATCATGACATCCAATCCGCAAACAGCCAATGAGCTTTCAAGCTAAGGATGTGGTTTGCTTTCTTTGTTTTTTTGAAGGAAAAAGAGGCCAAATTGACAGACTCAATGGCCCCATTCATTAATTGCTTAGTAGTAGAAACAATGATGAGCCAAATTCACTGGAAAAGGGAAGCATCCACAAAGGACAAATACAACAGATCTGGAGAACCCTTTGTGTCAAAAGCCTAATTAAAAAGTCTTGTGTAAAGCCTGGTTTGGGTGCACCAGCATCTACACTGGTTGGCACCATGGTAGAAACCAGTGTAGTGTTGTGCAGTTATTTGAATTTTTAAACAACCACCAATTGAATCGGGCTTTGAGAAAAAAATCAGTGAAACCACTGATTCTGGTTCTTTCAAAAGCAAAATCAAAGAACCAGAGCTGGTTCTAGTTATTTCAAGAACTTTAAAGAGCCTGAGGTTTTTATGAAAGAACTCATGGTTTTATGGTCACATACATATCTGAATTTTTTCAACAAAATCAGGATTATGGTTATTTATCAGAACTGGTTACCTATTTGATTTCTTTTAGAACTGAGATTATGAGTCTTCAAAATCATCTTGATAACCATTAGGGTCAGTTCTTGATTCTAACAATCACCCAACATTGGTAAAAACCACAAAATTCTTTTAATAATCTCTTCTAAATATTGTAATTATCCCATGCCCGCACTAAATCAGGATCTTTGAGTCCAAATCTAAAAACATTTAGATTGAACATGGTCACTAAGAGGGCTGCCTAACTTAGAGCAGCTCCACCCATACCTGACATTTGAACTGATGTTCCAGGTTTACTGATTTTTCAGGTTTCCTTATGCTTCTTGCTACTACTGGTGAGGGCTCTAGAACATAATTTGTGTCTTTCCCCCTTTGTGACCCACTTTGGGTTTTTGTGCTTCTAGGTTGGACTTGGGTTCTCTCTCTTTGTTCTTCTTTTCCCACTTTGCTAGATGCTTTGTTTAACAAAGGCATCACAAACATGCAGGCCTTGCCAATAGATAAGATGTTGTTCCAATCTGCTTACTGTGTCCACACTCTAAACACCAAAAATATCCGTTCCAATCTAAACAGTCTAAGCACTTTTGTCAGAGAAGCGGTTCATCTTATGTGAAACCAATTCTAACAATGTAAAACTTCCAAAAAGTGGATCCAATGCGATAGTCCAACAAAGCTCGCCGCAGTTTTCATCAAATAACATTTGTAATATTCAAGATGGTTTCTCCAAACCCACTCATAAACATGAAAAATTACACTATATAACAAGTGAGACCATAAAAGGGGAGAGACAACTAATAGTAAACTATCTCGACCAATCATTCAATTTGTCCAATCAAGAGCTTGTGTTAGACTATGTAGTGCCTTTTGCCAACCACACCATCGTGTGCACAAATGCTGGCTGAAAAGGCATATATATTACTGCCAGTGGGATGGCTCTTAAATGAGGTGAAGGTATCAGTATCAGTGTAGGTGCTGCTTCATTGTGGGGTAGTAAAGAGCCTAATGGTGGGGTCATCTGGAAATTGTGGGACCTAAGATCATGCCATCCTAGGCCCCACATTTTGGAAATTTCCAATGTTCTACTACTGGTCTCAAGACTTTTGAACATACTAGACTGGTCTTGGTATGGGGTTTTTCTTTTTCTTTTTCTTTTTCATACCTGGTAGGCAACTGGGATTGGGTTCTCTTTATAAACTTTCATACCAGTCTAATACAAGAATTAGTTTCAAGGATGATTTTTGCCTGGTATAAGGCAGTTCTAAACCTGGTGTTGGTACTGGTATAAAGTGAATCTATACCTGGTATTACCTCAGGTCCCATACCCAGGCTGGTATTGCCTCAGGCATACCCAGCTGGTGTGTTCTTCAATATCAGTACCCATACCAGTACTATGTACCCAGTTATACCCTCTTTAATGGTATAACACTGGGAATTTGCATTATCACAAATGCTCCTAAATACCTTACCCTAAGGTCAGTTTCATCAGTAAAAAATCCTCAAAATAAAGAAATGAAATTTTGTGAAAATATGAAGTTGACATGTTGAAAATTATCATAATTATCGTAGGCTACACTCTGAATAATTTCACTACTCATATCACAATAGTATTAGTAGATGGTGGAAAACTACATAATTTCAAATTTTTTAAAAGGAATTCATTTTTTGAAAAATAATGATTATTCATTTTGTCAATGTGGAAACTGACCCTAGGCCATGGTAGTAGGTGTGAGATTTGTTCTCTTTTTTGAAGTGTGATATTCAAAGCCAGAAATTTCTTGGAGTGCTTTAGAACAAAGGAACCAGCATGCCCACCCAATAGCCACCTAGATGGCAAAAATCAGGCTTCCTTTCTCTCTATCATCATCATTGATTCCTATGACTATGTATCCAGGGCTCGTATATAGTATATAACATTGGAAACCTAGCCACCAATTGTGTTCAATTGAGATTAATCAGCCCATTTTCCCCACTTTTTGGTCTCAACTCGTAGGGTCTTAGAGTAGGTTTAGGTTTTCCCTACTCTAAACCTACTCCTAAACCTACTCTAAGTGCATATGCCTTTGACGAATTTAATTTCATAGGTTTGGTTTTACAGCCTTTTATCCAATTGTTTTGCAATTAATTTCACAGTAAAATTATTGGTCACATATTTTGTGGATCTGGGTTTACAGTTCCAATGTATTAATTTTTATGTAGGCCAAGAACCTTTGACAATTGCTATCCAATTAGGAGCCCTACCCAAGAGAGCTACTTAAGAATTATCAAAATTTCCAGTTTTAGGCTTTGATACCTGCTACAACAAAAAAAACATCTTTTCTTGAAGAAGGTCCCCTTTCTTCCTCCTTTGCATTTTACTTACCCAAAATTCTTGATACTTTTGTAGAAAGAGGGTTAGATCAGCTACATGAAATCTCTGTATTCACATCTGCAACCTGGAATGCTTATCTAGTGGAATAGCAAACCTGTAAACTTCATCACAGTTTATATGAGCTCAAAAGTTAGCAGCCTCTCCAAATAGTGTTAATTTGTTAATGTTTTTTACTGTATTTAGGATACCAGCCAAAGAGTAAATCTTGATCAAAATCAAATACAATGTTGAATCCATTTATTCAAAAGCTTTGGGTTGTCCACCTCAATCAATAACTTGTTGGAATCAGATCAAGAAAAAACAATTGTGCTACTAGTTTGCACCCAAACCTCATAGATTTGCCTCTACTATCAAATGTAGATATGTCCTTATCTACATATCAAAATAGGTGTTTGTTTTGTTTCATTGCCAAGCCTGAATCCTCCCAAACCATGGGCCTCTTGTTGTACCTTTGGTAATTAATACAAGAAACCCCTTGACAAGCAATGTGCATGTTGGTCATTTCACAACTTTTGAACCATCAATAGAGAAAAACATATTGAATTTACAGGGATTTCATCATTGGAAATCAATGAAAATTTACCTTTAAATGGTGTTTTGTCACTAGAAATCAATTGTTTGCAACCACACCTTAATACTTGGGGTAATTTGACACTCAAGTTCATAACTGGGGGCAATAAAGGGTCACATTCACACTTGCTTCATACTTTGACCAATAACACTCAAGTCATTTCAACCAATCAATGTCTCGTCCTCATATTGGCCTTGATGTGTGGTCTTTCACATCACGTGGGGAACTTCATGAAGAATGTTTTTTTCCTTAAAAACCCACAAACCATGGGGCCCCCTCCCTGCAAGGTTTAATATACTTAGGCCAATGAGTACACAAAAAATACAAGGTTATATATGTATACATACATACATACATACATACATACATACATACATACATACATACCTTTTCTTCTTCACATATACCAGCTAGAGTGTACAGTAGGCATGCAATAAAATGCCCATAGAAAAATTAGTTGTTTAGGTGTAGAGATGCTCACTGAAGCAACCAGTGTAGAAGTATTGAAGAAGCTTCTTGTACATGAAAGGAACACCATTGCTCAATGTGTGTAACTTAACTACAATGACAAATCCTGAGGGTTAAAACTGCTGCACTTATTAGGTAGTCTGTGATGAAACATATTTGAATTACAAAGAACCAAAATTGGAATGCTCCAATCAAAGCAGATCAAATTAATTGCCCAAGTTATGCACATCCAGAAACCTGCTGAATGTCTGCAGGAATATGCTCAGATCTCATGATTGATAGAGGCTTATAGGGTGAGAGAGAGAGAGAGAGAGAGAGAGATCAGGTTCCTGGAGAATTTGGTTTAGATGAGAATTGGGTACACCAAATCTGACTCATGGTTCACAAACCAATAAATCAGTTGGAGGAAAATATAATTATTCATCCTGGAACAGTATTTTGTGCCAACAACTTCAGCCTCTAACTTGCTTTAAGTGAACAATTTGTAAGTAAGCACATATCTCAATGAACTGACAAAAACATTGTCAACTAACAACAGCAGGTCCAGGTACACTCCAGTCTCTACTGTTATACAAAACTCAAAGTCCAAAGTCCAAACCAATGTTGTGTATATATATTTTAGGACTTACACTCCATGTTAGTGTAAATGACATAATGGAATTTATTGGCCTTGCCTAGATATTGTGTTTCGATTCATTCTAGAGTATAGTAACTTAAGGGATTTTGGCCCCTAGGTAGTAGGTCTATTTTTATATGAGAATTTTTGAAAGATTATGTTTTGGCTCATGTTGAAACTTGAGAATTAGTTATAGAGTTATGATATCTTGAAGGATTTTGGTTTCTTTTAGAGGATTTTTTTGAAGATTATAATTTTGCATAACGAAATATTTGAATTTCCATACTTCTTCTTTTCCCTTAAGATACTTTCTAATGTAAATGGCAAGGCCACAATGTGACACACCCCTTGCTTACACTTTGGGCTCTGTGTATAAGTTCCACCTACATTTGTGCAAATGTATAAGACAAGATGTGTAAGTGTAAAAATGTGTAGATTTATATCATGCCATGTAAAATTATGTAAGTGTAAAACAAATATACTTAAATGTTTTACACTCCAATGCAAAAGCATACAACTTCTATTTGCGGGCCAAGAAGTTCAGGGTTGTGATGCCCAAGCTTTCAAGATTTGTTTTAGTGATGAACAAGGTTAGGAATGGAAATTTGACTCAAACACTAACGTGCGACAACATGTAGTTAAGAATGTGCACCCAAGATATTCTCAATAGCATCACAATTTGTCCCATATCCTTTGTCCAAAAATATGGCGTTTGTATAATATAAAGATGTGTTCAAGGAAAGCCCTTTTCACAATATTGTGTTGATAGTAAAAACTTCTAGTTGGGGAATATTAAAAATAATGTAATTTTTTGTGAAGGTTCAAACAAAATCACCCATTGCAAGAACAACATTGAGCTTTGAGATGCACCCATATCTAATTAATATGAATTGTATAGAGGTACATGATATATACATATTACTTATATGTTCCAAAACAATTACTCAGGGCTATCTATCTCTGAAGCAAGGTAGTTTGTTTTGTTTTGTCACACTAAGATTCCCAAACCATGGCGCTTCATGCCCCAATCTTGTTATCTTCCCAAAAGCACTTTTGATGAGTAGGGTTGCATCAACTTGGTTTGAGACTGTTTGGAGCTATTGATTATTGAACCGTTTACTCAACAAAAATTGAATAAAATTAAAACTGAAAACTGTGTTGCAATTCAGGGGCATGCTTGATGTTATTGGAAAGCCCTCAGTGAGTCAGATTTAATAGAGTTTATTTCACAATTTTCAGAGTTAAGGTGTGAAATATATTGATTATTTAATATATTTTGTTGCTGAAAATTCAAACAAATTGCAAAAATTGGGTTTGGAAGGAAAAAATCAGTTGAACCCTCAATGTGTTTACACTTGGGCAAATGACACAGGCATGAAAAGTAAATTTTGACTTTCATTTTATACATGGTCTTTCCTAGATCTTATTTTCCTTGGAATTCAACTTTTCCAAATCCCAGAAGAGTTTGACATAAAATTAAATATATTCAAAAAGTTTGAATAAAAAATTTCTTCTTGTGTACCTTGTGCTAATAGAGCACAAGGTAACCTAGGGCCCAGTTAACCTTGTTGAACTTATTTCATGTGTTTTTATTCCTTTTTGGCACAAATGAAAGAATTCATTGCGATGAGAGAAAACAAAAACAACCCACAAGAGGTGTGCAGACAACCCTGAACCGATCCAATCACCTACAAGGACTATCATAGCACCACCAAACAAATCTACCCACCCTGGAACAAATTACATGGTTTCTGCCCCCACACCTTATCAAAGGTCTCCAAATGACCTTGTTCCGCATAAGGGAACTTCTGACTCAAGCTAATACATCTCTCCCAAGCAGCCCTACTACATTCCCATAGACTACTCCAGATTAAACTATGAACCTTCTTCTGAATGTGCCACCAACCTCTCATTATTAGAGATGGCATCCTTCATTTCCACTTGATTACCCACAAGGCTATGCCCCTAAGCAACAACCACAATGCCACCACTTTGTGCAACCTTAGATTGGTTCCTTGGCAGCAAAAATGTCGTGCTTCCATTGCATTGAGACGACTTGTAGTTTTGGGTAGGACCCATAAAGCAGATAGTTGAAAATTTTGTTGGTGAACTTCCATGCTGTTTGAACATACCTACAATACCAGAATCTAAGCGGTTCGCATCTCTGCAGATCAAGCGCCCTTGGTTAATTGTGCTATCAGCCTTTGCCCTCCATGCTCTTTGAGCATACCTACAATCCCAGAATCTATGTGGTTTGCATCTCTGCACATCAAGCGCCCCTGGTTAATTGTGCTATCAGCCTTGGGCCTCGAAACATTTACCTCAATAGCTTTGTTCCAGACAACCCATTTCTTCTTCCCTATATACAGCTTAGCCTTGGCTTCTCTCAATAATTTCCTGGCCATAGTTGATGTGTAGGATAACAGGTCTTGGACCCTCATTTCGAAGCATATAGCCCTGGATCCACCTCCATGTTCCCTACCTGACCAACAGAACATAGCAAATTGGGTTTTCCTTGGCCCTTTCACAATATTTACAACTTTGACTTGGACCACCTTACTTGTGGGTGAATCCACTAATGAATGGCTCACTTGGATTTGTTTTATTTCATATGAAAACTATTTTATATTGTTACACAAGCAATGTCATCTCCTAGCATTGGTTAAGTGGGGATGATGTGATGGGTACTGAATCAATAAACCTCATATCAAGAAGAGCTCAAGTAGAGACCCCAATAATATGGAGTTGTGAAAAAAATAATTTGAAAATTGAGTAAAACAACTTACGAACTTATGAGAATATGACTCAATTTTGATCATTCAAAAGTCCCTAGTTAAAATTTGGCTACGAATTTTGAAGGAAGACTTTCACATAAACATACATTATTTCATGTCGCACCACATATTGAGTTAGTTTATAGAATTTGGAATGAAAATCAAAGTGAACTTTTCAATTTTTTACCATTCGAAACAATCAACTTAGCTGTATTTTTGGACCTTAAAAGTCCATTGCAAAAAGTGGGCATAATAATGTCAAAAAATAATTACACATGTTTTCATAATCAAGTTATTACTTTTTTTAAAAGTCCCAATTGGCAAATTTAAAAATATATGTTTTGTTAAAAGATGGGTATTGCAAAGACCAAAATGTGTCACTAAAATGAGCCTTTCAACTATGCATTCACTTTTACATAATTGAAACTAGTTCTTTGTAAGGTTCTTAAAGTTGAGATGCAAGCAAAAATTCTAACTAGCAATCCTATTCAAAACACCTCCACATCTTGTTGCATCTCAAACCGAAGGAAGGAGATGTTTGAAATACTATTGAAAGGAACAAGTTATTGATTCATAGATTCCCACTCATTCATTTACTAAGCAAACTTTGTCATAATATCGTAACATTTCCCCCCACCTCTCTTCTAATTTAATAGCAACCCTTGTGTATGCCACCTAGGTGAAAGCACACTATGGTGGCTAAAAAATGTTATTACAAATGTTATTTTTCAAAATTGTGCAATTTTCAACTTCTACTAGGTCAATATTAGAAGAGGTTTTGATAAATTATACTTTAAATAAGATAGTTCAATTGCTAAATAATATAATTGTAAAAGGAACCTACATTTTTTTATTAATATTAAGTGATTAAAATATATATTTGTCAAAAAATAGATGTAATTATCATAATATACTACAAAATGAAAATATAATTTATAAATGATTCAAATAATTACAAAACTTGATTAAGCATTTAGTTATATATTAAATATGAATTGATTATACCATTTCAATTACTATTGAAAATTTTGACTTGTATGATTTCACAAAAAACATCTAGTCAAATGTTTCATTCAAATGAACATAAATAAGTTTTTAAAAAACATTTTGCTGGAAATTATTTTCATTTGAAAGATAAAAAGAATTATGTTGGAGGCCTTTGCATCAAAATTCATTTTATATGTTTATCAAAATGCTAGATGAAGTCAAAGAAAACATGCCCCCAAAATAATACAAAATGTACCCAAAAAGGAGTACAATTTCTTGCTTAAAGTGGCCCCCCCATAATTTGTTTTCACCTACTTCTTTTTTAAGATAGCCCATTTGCTCCTCCTTCCATCCTTTGCGGCAAATCTTCGCTCCTTAATAACCCATGTATTTGCAATCATATCCCACCCATATGCAAAAAAAATTACAACTTTTATTTTGAAAATCTTTCCTTAAATGACTACCTTATATTTTTCCACTAAAAACTAGCTCCTAGTATTTATTTCTGAAACATCATTGGACTTTTCCTTCCACCTCCTTTACCTATATGATGTTCTTCTAACTTAATTCCATATGGAGGACCTAGGTGCCCTTTTGTTTTCATGTCGTAAACACCATTTGAAATTAAACAACCATTTACCAACGTGGGCAAGTTGATATTTCCTAAGTTGGTACTTAAGGAAACCTTGCAAGTTTGATTTTCCAAGTTCTAATCATGAATAACCCATTTAGTGAAGAGAACTTCAATTGCCTAAATTGGTTCTATTAACCCTAAGCCTTTTGACATTAATTCCACACCACTCAACAATCTTAGTTGTGGGATGACCTAGCCCACAAATAATTTGTTGGCCATCATTTAATTTTGTTCATGTTTTTATAAATTTCCATCCATATATTGACAAAATACCACAATGTTGATAGCAAAATGTTATGCACCACGATTGCCATGTTGACAAATGATAGTTTGGTTAAAGACCAATATTTAAGCTTGTGTTGGATATTCTTCAACAAAAAAATATTAGCACAAACAAAGTCCATGGATAAAGTAAAAGGTGTTCCTAATATACTAAAAGAAATCCTTTTTTTCCAAATTATTTATTCAACACGAGCTCAACTATAATTATAGTTGAAAATGACCCTTCCAATTGCAAATTTGTTTTTGCAATTGTTTTCCAACTACTAACCAAAATAATAGAGAAGTACAAGTTGAAATTGACAATTGTAATTAAAAATGATAGCCATGTGTCACCACCACAACAATAGCCACTTTTGACCATTTTGTTGGAGATGACATCCACCATTACAGTCGAAGGTGTTCTCGACTATAACCTCCCATTGGATGAACTGCATCTATTAACAAATCATGACATCATCAAAAGTTGAGTTGAAATCTCAATTGTATTCCATCTAGGCCATTGAGTTCTAATTTCAACTATATTACAACTAGGCTAGGCAAAGATTCAAACCAATAATTTGTTGACACATGGCCCACATAAGGCTACATATCACTTAGGCTAGGTTTATACTTAGATTCAACCCAAACCTAACACTATGAAAAAACATGGCTTTTAAAGAGACCAACTTGACTAAAATGTCCACATTGACCAAAAGGTATGTATGTCCACTTTGATTAAAGGTTTGGGGCATGAAAAACACATGTTACATTTCACCAAAACATTTGACTAAAGTGACCTTTTTGACCAAGTGTCAAGCCAAAGATTTAGTCAAAATGGACAAATGTCCATCAACATGGCCATGGTTTAGTCGAATTGGCCATATTGAATGGATAGGGTTTAGTCAAATTAACCATCCTAATTTTACCCTTACTCAAATTGACCATTATGATATGACATTTAATCAAATGAACCATACTCATTTGATGATCTAGCCTAGTTGTTAAACCTAGACTACCTACCTAACCTAACATAATAGTAGGTTAGGCTAGGCCTAGACTACCTATCTAACCTAGCATAACTAATAGGCTAGTAGGTTATTTGTTAAATAATAAACTAATTAATAGTTTAGCTAGGTAGCTTAACCTAAACCTATCTACTAGATTACCTAGGACGCAACCTAAGATTATTAAGTAGCCTATAACTAGGTAGTGTAAGCCTTTTTAGTAGGTATCCTAGGTGACCTAGGTTTATTAGTTAAACCTATTAACATGTATGTAGCCTACTAGCCTAGGCCTATTATAGGTATGTAACTTAGGCCTACTAGGTAAATAACATAGGCCACCTAGGCCTAATAGGTAAGTAACCTATCCTACTAGCTAGGTAAATAGCTTAGGCCACCTAGGCCTATTAAGTATAAAGTAATTTAACCTAGGCTATTGAAATCTACTTGGTAACTACATACATAGTGTAGGCCACTTAAGCTTACAAGGTAAGTAGCTTAACATGATTTAAATCTCCTTTTGGGGTGGTGGTGCAATGGTTAAGGACTTGACTCTTCAATGTGGAGGTGAGGAGTTCAAGTCTCCACACTTGCAACCTAGGCTACCTTGACTACTTAGGTGACCTAATTACATAACCTAGGTTACAAAGCCTACTAGACCACCTAGCCTAAACTACTTGGCTTAGTGTAAGGGGCTTGGAATAGGCTAAGTGGTTGGTCTAGCTTAGGTGGCTAAACTAGGTGCCCTCGCCTAAGCTTAGGACATAAGGTTTGTAGGTACATAAATAAATTATTTTTTGCATTAATTATTAGGTTTATTAATTAAGTAAGTAGGTAGGTTAGGGTAAAGTAGGGTAGGTAGGATAATTAATTAACTAATTAATATTTTCAGATTAATTTTAAATAAAATAATTTACATAATATATATATTTCTAGTTGCTACCTAAATTACATTATTGTCACAGTGGTTCAGTAAAAAAAACCTAGTCAAAAAGACTAACCAAAAAGACCTAGTCAAAATGGCCAGGTCCAAATTGACTTGTCCAAAATGGCACTTTGGTCAAGTTGGACATGGGGGCAAAAAAACCATATGGGGGGCTTTTTGACCAAAATTCATGGTTAAAAAAATCAGGATATCTTGTAGTGTAGGTTGGCTTGAAACTAAGCTAGGCTTAAATTTAGGCCACCTAGGCTAAGCCTAGGCCAAGTGTCACCTAATTAATTAATAAAATCTTATTTCATTTTAGGTTTAACCTTTAAGGTCAAATTTTTGTGATTAGTTCATCCCAAATGGTTGTTCCAATTTAAAGTTTTTTGTGTTTTTTCAACATTTTCAATGCATCTTTTTATATAGTTTAAAAACTTGTCATGGAAAATAAACAATATGGGATAAACATTTTAATTACAACCTAGTTGCACTTTAAGTTAACCTAATTACAACTTAACTAGTTGTAACCTGGTTATGACCTACTTGCAGTTTAGTCACAACTATTTACTAACAACTACCTAATTACTTATTTACATAATTAATACCTAACTACCTACATAACCTAACCTACTACCAATTGATTCTTATTATTTAATTAAATTAACCTACTAACTAATGTAGCATATGTGGCACCTAGGTTGGGCTAAAGCTAAACAAGGTGGCACCTAGGTTTAAACTACCTAATACTTATCTAATACATAAAATATGTAACCTAGAAATTTAATAATTAGTAGTAGTTAAAAAATACTTCTTAAATATTAAGTAGGACATATCTATTAGGTAATAGCTAGTAGGTGCCTAGAAATAGGTATTAAGGTGAAACCACACTATGGTGACCCCCTTTGGAGCACTTTTGGGTTTAATATTATAGTACATACAATATAATTGTTCCAAAAGTATGGTACATTTAATTTTGGGTATCAATTTTAATTTTTGGGCCTTACAATTATTATTCTTACAAAAGTAATGTTATTTAATATGATTTTTTAAATGATAATAACTCCCATTATTTACATTGAAGGATCCATGAGTATATTTATAATATACAATTGGTATAATAGGGCCATTATCTCGTTTTGACTCCATTAACTTTAAAGCTTCATTAATCATTAAAATAATCAATTTTAATGGAATTAAAAATATGGCCCAGATATGATTGTCATTTTCAATGTGAATGTGATTACTTGTCAAAATTTCAATTTACTACACATTTATTACATCCTTGCAAAAAAAATTCATTTTTTTAGATGAAAATTTTCAAATTACTCACATGGTATTTAAACATCGTTCAAACTATGTGAAATCACATAGTTCAATATACCTTCAACTTTCATAAAGATTAAAAATCATTTAAATTTTTTTACGATTATATTTGTTTTATTTAATACAAATGTACATTACATTTGTTTCCAATATACTCCAATCTCCCATTTTATAAAATGAAATGAAATAGTTTTTTTCATAATATATTGTCTAGGTTATATTCTAACATACTATGCAAAAATATTGTGAAAATCTTTCAAAAATTTGAAGTGGGATACATTCAAACATGCACATCCTTGGTTCAAGTAATACAATGTGACACCCCAAAGGGGGTCACCATAATGTGCTTTCACCCACTAGCTACCTAGCTAAATACTTTTATATTAGTTAATAATTAGTAGGTAAGTACTTAGTAGCTAATTAAATGTTAACCCTAATGGTTACCTATCTAATTAATAACTACCTATTAACTACATACAAAGGACCAAACTCCCTAGTGGGTGAAAACACATGAAGGTGTAAAAATTTTAAGCACATATGGAAGTCCATAATAACCTAAATTAAAACCATGGAGGTAGTGTGAAAAAGGATACATTGAATCACACAAATCATTGTGCAAGTTATGATTAGAATTTCACTACTAAAATCATTTCAACTTAATTTACCTTATGGAGAACTTAAAATTGAAATATGAGCTTTTAAATTATTACTTTCACTAAAGAAAGGACTTAATGGGAAAAAAACCATAATTCAAAGTACATAAAAAAATTTGCCCACCAAAATCATGTCAAACATTTTCTTTAGTATCAATGTTACCTCACCAGATTATCATGGAATCCTTTACTCAATAAAAACATGAAATTCATGTTCATTGATTATGGATTATTCCAAGTTTTTGGGTACTTTTTGAAAAGTTCATTATGTTATGACAATTCAAAAACTATTCCAAAAATTCATAAAATATTATTATTATTATTATTATTATTATTATATATGTTAAGTATTTTATTAGCTTAATCATTTTTATTTAATCACATGGCCAATTAGAAATTTTAGATTCTTACAAAAACTACCTTGTGAAAACATTTTATGGATTATGTAATGTACTTTCAGCCCAATACTTTATATACGCACTAACTAAATACCTAACTATTAATTAAATAAATAGCTAGGTAGGTATTAAAGTGAAAGTATCCTTGGGTGGTACCATTACGAGCCACCTAGTCAAGGAATGGTTAAAGAACCAAACACAACCAAATCATTTTTTTGGGCCATTTATTTTAATTTTTTTCAAAACTATAAATTTTTTTTTTTTCATGTTTTACAATTGCATGCACTAATATATGGCTTCAAGTTTATTTTGGAATAAAAAAAGTTGGAAATTGTTTAAAATTTGTATTCCTAATTAAAAGTGCCCTTTTAGAAATTGATAGCCTTAAATTTGGAAATTCATAACTAAATTATAAGTAATCAATTAATTTCCTAATAAAAATTTTAAAAATAGAATGACTTCCAAATTACCTTAGGAAAAACAAATCCCAATAAAAGTTTCAAATCATGTTTCGGATTTATGTTTCCTAACCAAAACATTTAAGGAAAGGAACCAACATGACATTTTTAATTTTTTTTTTAAATGCAATGATTAGGAACATCAAAATACAAATTTTTTTTATATTATTGAAATTTCAAAATCTACAGAACCTAATAAATGTATTCATTAAAGAAATTTTATGAAAATATTAATTTAAATGTTTCCTATGATGTTTGAAAATTCAATGGGTCTAGGAAAATCAAGGTGTGACGTTCTTAGTGGTACCACCCAAGGATATTTTCACCCACTAAGTATTTAATAAGTACCTAATATGGTACTTATAAATATCTAGTAAGTAGGTATATAATTATTAGTATTTAATGGGTACTTAATATAGGTATGACCTACTACTACAAATAGACCCTAAGATAAACAATGGTAATTATGTGACTATTATTTGTTGAATGTGAAAGGTTTATATGAATGAACCAATCCTCCATAAAGATGAAAGCATGAAAAAATGAGCTAGTCACACCAAGGTTAAAGTCCTTTCCAAACACTACATTTTCCAAATGACAATTTTCTATTGGATTATAATGCATTTTTCACATTTTTTCAAACTTTATATCAAACTTGAGGCTAAATATGACATATAACATGATAAAAATTCAAATTGTTTTGCATGAAACCTTACATTATAATCAAAGCTAAAACTTTATTTTGAACCATGATTACAAATTCAAAAATATAATAATGCTTAAAGATGTTCAAGTACCAAAATCTAAAAGCGTATATGTAGTTTTTTTTTTGAATGTTTTGAATACATGGATCCCTTTTTGTAGAGTATATTAAAGTTCATAAAAAAATTGAAACGATTTGGTGAACATTTGATAAGAAAAAAAGACTTTTGAAACCAAAAAAATCGCTTATCCACAGTATTTTTTATTGTTTTAAACATATAAAAAGACTCTTCAAACATGGTGAATTTTCATAAAATATTTGCTGTTGCAACTTTGAAATTATAAAATCTTATTTCAAAAATTAAATATTTTTTTTGATATATAATGTTCCTATATGGTGATTTTTGAAAATTTTAGAAAATAATTTTTAAAGATTGTCCACACACTTTGTGGCTTTTTTTTTCATGCTTTCACCCCATAAGGGTGTAAGGTTGAAATGAATTACCTTTTCAATCTACTTGCCCACTTAGAGAACATTTTCACATTTGAGTTTGACCATGAGTATCCTTGGATTATGTAAGTAAGTTATGATTAAATAACCATCACAACATGGAACTAATAATTTTGCACTTGTAGTTCAATTGATCCTCATGGGATTTAGATTGATCACAACTTTATTTGTAGTCCCCACAAATAAACACTTGAAACATAAATGTACTTTACATTTCATCCATCCATCATTCTAATATGTCATCTAGCTATAAACAATGTTCAACTGAGATAGTCACATGTTCAATTTATGGAGTTGTGACATTTCCCAACTAAAAATATGACACTTAATGATGTTGCATTTAAGTCAACCTTTCGATTAAGAATCAACTTGGGAAGTACAATGTTACCCTAATTGGGGGAAGTGGTCCCTTAGTTGAAAACCATTTCCAACTTCTAACCATCTCAATTGGTGGCTCAATTTAATTAACAACTCCTATTTCTAATAAAATAAAATAAAAAATTTGTAGTTGGAATCCATTTGGAAACAACACATAGTTGAAAGTTACTTGGTTAAAAAAGGGGTTTTCCTTTTAATGATAATCTAAAACCATCTCCATTGACACTTATGTCCAACCAAAACCATGGGTCGAACTTGGTATTGCTTACGGCCTACCTCCTATCCAAAATGCCACAAATTTGGTATTATTCAATTACATCCCAGATATTTGGTAAAGCAAGTCTAACACCTAAGCTAGTTTTTAAATGACTTCTAAAAAATCTTTTATTGTGAAACTAATGTCCTCTTCATATTATGCTATTAATTGTTTGGACCTTGGCAATTTTATGCCTTAAAGCCTACCTTGATGTTGATCTTTTTAACCATCACATTAAAAACTTCTCCTACAATCAAAAATAAATAAGGTGCTAATGGGCAACTCTATTGCACCCAACCCTTCTCTCAATGTCAAATTCCTACAAGAGTTTTCCAATGACATTGAGCCTACCCTTTGCCTCATTGAACAATTTTTTGGTCCCGGTTAAAAATTCTCTCAAGATACATAGTGCATCCATGCACTCAAACAAAAACTCCCATTCAACTTTATTATAGGCTTTAAAGAAATCCAACTTGAGAAATATCATCAATTACTTTGACTTCTTGGCCCATTGGATTGTTTCAAGGGTGAAAAGGATATTATTTAAGAAAAATCACATTAGTAGGAAGGTGAATTGGTTTTAGAAGATTACCTCCATTGAAACTATCTAAAAGGGTGAAAGCATGGTAAAGTATGCCAAAAAAGTAGTCACACATGTAGTCATAGTCACATTTACAACATAAACATGAAAAAACCTATTCAAAATTTCTTTAATTTTCATTATGAAACAATGGTGCACTCCATTGAGTTTATGGTAAGCTACATATAAAACGTGAAGAATTTTCATAAAAGAAAACTGGATGAAAAGTATATTCTAAACTAGTTGGGTTTTCAAATTTTCCAACATACTTTTATATGAGAACTTTGATAAATTATGATTATGATATGAAATTTTTAATAACACATTCATAAATACATATTAATCCTCTATCCATTTGAAAGTACAAAAAATCCAATTACAATCGTACTTTCATCATACTTTCATATACTTGAAATAGGAGTGTGACACTTATTTTCTTGTATTTGTATTTCTAAAATGTATTTAAATGCATATTAAAACATGTAATTATTCAATATTATGCAATGAAGTCAAGATCTTCCTTTTATTGATTATTAAAGTAAAAATATTCATGAATTCAATGTATTAAGTCTTAGTTTATGGATACTTTCCTCCCAAAAAAAAGTATCCCTCATCAACATATTTTACCATGCTTTCACCCAAAGCTTAATTTGCACAATTTTCATAAAGATCTTGTATGCAACATTCAACAATGTAATTTAAATTGTTAATTCAACAAGAACTTCGTTTTGCCCTCATTATGGAAGAATGTTATTAGCCCCTTCATGACCCTAGGGGAAGAACCCTCTTTAAATCAACAATTGCACCGTCTTCACATTTTCCTTACTAATCACACCTACATATTTGCAAAGAATTCCATGACCATTCTATGGTAAGGCTAATTTGTTTTTCATCATACATGGAATTTTGTCTTCCATCTTCACAAAAAACGTTATCTTGGCCTAGGTTGATAAGGTTTGTCACTCCTCTTTATATAATTTTGAATAAATTTTTTTGGAACATTCCCCCAATTCAATATGTGACAAAGTTATTATATCCCACTTTCAATTCTAGGGTGAAAGCACACTATGGGTGAGTCAATTTTCACCAAAAAAGGTGATGTAAAATTAGTATCATAATATGAAGTAAGTTAAAAATTTTATGGCATCATTTGACAATCCTATACATAAGCAAAAAACCCTAGAATGTGCACAACATTTTGAACTCAAATTTCATTTTAAATCAAGATTAATTTTGATCCAACAGTTAGATGAAGAGGATTTAAAATCAATGTACACAACATATATAATGTGTAGTTTTTTGTCGACCATAAGGTTTCATGTTTGTGATTCATAAGACATTATTAAACAAAAGAAATTTGAAAAAAGAATTCAATTCCCTACTATAAAATCTTTTTCTCTTTCACTTGGTATTGGTTTTTTCTTCAAATACATAAAATATTTTGCCTTTATTGCTAGAAAAAATGAAAAAAATACATTTTTTAATGAATTTTCAACCAAGACTTCTAAACTTCCAAATGGCCCTAGATTCAACTGATGCATATCAATAATAATGACCACAAAAAATTTCACCAAAAAATTCCACCCACAACCCTAGTTTTGAAGTATGTTTGCAATTTTTCATATTCTACAATGAATATTATTTCATCACAAATATACTTCACATGTTGAAATTCACCAATTTTTGTTGCAATTTTCTTTTTGAATGATTTTCTTAAGTCTAAATCTAATATAATATACTTCAAAGAAATAAAAATAATCCAAAATGTGATGTCTATACTTACATAAAAAAATCAAATGCAGAAATGTAATATTTGTGACTATGATTTTTGGGGGGCGTAGTGTGTTTTTACCCTCTCATTACATAATAGGTGATCTAAGTGGCCATTCCCTTATGGAAAAAAAAATTCCTTTGTGGTTGCATTGCCTTTGCAAATCCACTTTACCTTGATTCTCATTTTTGTTTCATTTAACTTCTTCTCCTCCAATAGTCTCACCCCTTCCAATGCTTCTTTCAAAGGTTCTATAGTTTTACTTTGGGAATCCTATTATGTAAGTTTTCCTACACAACTTCCAACCACCCCTTCAATTCCTTTTCTTTGTACTTGCATTATTGTACCTTCCAAATGCAATATGACCTATAGAACTTGACAACCTTCTTAAACTTGGAAAAAAAAGAAGTAAAAATTTTCATAACTCCATGACACCAACAATGACCTTTAGATCATTATTGTGCCTCAATCTCATTTAGAATATCCTACCAATTTTTTTCATACCATCAATGAGATTAACTACAAGTCATAGTTGATGTAATTTCCTCTAATCCAACACCTTTCAATGGAACCACCAAAATGGTTCCCTCCCCTTCCAGGGGCAAAAAATCCATCTAGTCTTGAACTAATATTCTATTCATATCCTTCCTTTTATTATCCAATGAGTATGCAATCTCCCTTTAGAATCAAAGCCATCTTCAATATTGAAATGGGATTTCATTTGTTCCCATGGATCCCAATTTGACTATGTAATCAACATTTGACATTCGCTTTACTTCTCTTTTCTTGTTTCCACCATATTACAATCCCTTGTAAGGATCCACTCGCAAGCCTTAGGAAGCCCACACACCAATTCTACCCACCAAAAATTGTGTTTCTTAAGGTTTTTAAGCATACATACATTAACAATGTTTGTATCCCCTTCCAATAACCCTTGTAACTTGATCCATTGAACTCAATTACCCATGAGCTTTCTAAACCCCTATTAGTGTTCCAAAAGCCAAAGTGTACACCCTACCTTTGACAACTTTATCATCTTAATTGGTGTATCTTAAAGTTGCTCCCATATACGTATATGGGAGCAACTTTAAGATACACCAATTAAGATGATAAAGTTGGGTATACCAACCCATGGCATTGTTACAAAATTACTTGCCCAAGTTTTTTGCCTTTTCCTCTCAAAGTTTATATGCTTATAGCAATAGGACACCTAACATAAAATGGTTGTGTCATGTCAGTTTTGACAACCCTATTTTTATCTTTAATTTTTTGATATGTTTTTCTTTTTTTATATAATATTTAAGCTAGGCACCTATCTTTGCAATAAAACCAAAGTTTTTATATAGTTGAAAGGTTGTTCAACCCTTGCAAATTATGTGAGATAATTTGTAGCTACATGATTAATGGGTGAGATGCTGGTCATGTTCATTACCTTTATTCTTATCATTTCTAGTCAATGCATCTCCCCACCCCCACCTAGTAAGGAGTGGCTCTTTTTGAAAAGCTTATCGAACTTTACATATATTCTAAATGTTTCTCAAAGGTGGTCTTTAATTAACTAATTGAGAAGAAATATTTTGCTAACTATGTGCCATTGTTAAGGTTATCATAGCATCCAAGCATCCATCATCGTGCAACATGTCCATTTGGATGTTGACGTTATTTAACATCACCTAAAAATAGGGTAAACCTAGGTCAAAGTGAACTTGGGCTACCTAGGGGAAAGTTTATTGGCCATTTAAAATCGCACCATTTGGTCACCTTGAACCCTATGGTGATTGAAACAATTTTTGATTGCCACAATCCTATAATGATCGAAAGTTTTCAAAGGGTCATCAAAAAAATTTCGAATAGCAATTACAAATTTTCAATCAATAGATCAATGGTGGACATTGACCCACTATAGATTAGATGACTAAAAATTTTCAAGCAATGCCCAAAAACTTTCCATGCAATGATCAAAAATAATTTTCAAGTGGTGACTAAAAAAAATTTGCCTCTTAATTTGGCAATTGAGATTTTTTGATTGCCCATTATGCTAGGGTTGTCAAAACCAACATGACATTCCATTTTTGTGTCAATCATCACATCAACGTTAGTTTTGACACGTTGATTTTTGTGTTAGTCTTGACACAAAGGTCAACATTGATGTAGTAAAAACATTTGCACCCATTTTTACTGTTATTGTTTAACCTATGATTAATGACCACATATTTAATAACATCATAATTGACACACCTTAAGATCACTTGCCATGTGGCAAATATTGATGGACTATATTTGTTTGGATAGGTCACCTCCTATCCAAATTGTAACCAAAATTGGAGAACTTTGGTCACAATCTAAAGAGGTCACCCCTTGTCCAGCTAATGATTGAAAATGGAAAACTTTAATCACAAGTTGCATAGGTCATTTGGCTTATCCAACTTGCGATTGAAAGTGGAGACCTTCCCTTGCAATTCAAACAGGTACCCCCCTGTCTAGTTTACGACCAAAAATGAAAAAAATTGATTGTATGCTGGATAAGGGACTAGTCCACCAAGTGACCGGAACTAGAGAAGTTTAATTACAGGGACTTGTTTAGCCTGCAACTGAAAATGAAAAAATTCAATCTCAAGTTGGATAGGGGATTAATTTAACAAACGACCAAAACTAGAAAAGTTTGGTCATAGGCTAGATAGGGGAAAGGTCTAGTGAGCAATTAAAACCAGAAAAGTTCAATTGCAAGCTGGATAGGTTCCTTGTCCAAGTTATGACTGAAATTATCTAGTTTCCTTATCTACCTTATGACCAAAAATAAAAAAGTTCAATCACAACCTGAATAAGTCGCCCCCTTGTCCAATGGTGATCGAATATGAAAAAGTTCAGTCGCAAGTTGGACAAGTCACCCATTTGTTTAATTTATGACCGAATATAAAAAACTTCAGTCCGATTGTCAACAAGGTAAAGTAAACAAAAAAAGAAGTCCACCCAAAATCCAATTTAAAAAAGAAATAATTTTTGATATGGACACAAAAAAGTAGATTGAAAATATCTTGAAGTAGAAATATGAAACTATAGGTAATTGTATTTAGTTTTTGGGAAGTTGGATACAAAGTTTGAACAACTTTGGTATCATAAAAGTAGGTTGAAAGTACATTTGAAACTAATTACGTCAAAATGGTGTTCAAATTTACTTCATATTACAATTTTGATATATTATAATTGTAACATGCATAATTTGACAATTCATAAATACCTTTTAATGTCTCATTAACTTGAAATTTTTGAAAAATCAATATTTCATCTACATGTAGCCCATTTTGTAAGATCAGACATCTTGTGCAAGTAGAAGCATTTAAAAACATTCTACTTAATTTTACTTTCAAGATGGGTTTTTTCAACATTTTAAATATAGAATGAAAGATTATCATCATGTTAATTATTGTACAAAATGAAATTTCTACTTTCAATACATTAAAAAAATTCATGGCTACTTGTAATTTTTTTTGACATAGAGCAAGGAGTTGTTTACCTTACCTTGCTTGAAGTCATCCTAAGCTAGACAAGTCCATTGTCTAGGTTACGACTGAAAATCTGGAGATATTGACACAATTTTTGACATTTTCAATGGCTTACATTAATCATTTTAATTCCCACAACATGTTGGTGATCATGCTTGACCTTCATTATAAAAACCTAAACTACATTTGAAATTTCATAGACAATTCAATTACCATTGGAAACTATAATTGTTGCAAAATACAATATTAAAATTATGTGTCTTTTTTTATTGCAAGTGTACAATTACTTAAACCTTGTTAAGGAACTAGCATAGTTAGTGACAATTGAAAAGGATGATGAATTTTGAATCTATGTTTTGGGTCTTTATTGTTTTTATGAATCTTGAATCTTAAAATTCAACAAAGCTTTAATATCATCTTTTTGGTTATAAACATATAATGCATATATGTACTTTAATTTGGTGTTGTCTAGTTTTTGGAAGTTTTGAGGTCTTGTGTGTGTGATGCATAAAAAAACTACATGAAAGAATCCATGTCAATTTGAATCAAATGAACACTTTTGAAATCATAATTCAAACCACACCCAAAATCACATTTGCTTCAAAAACCCTTAACCTTTTGGGTGAAAATTCACACAAGATCAACAACAAATGACACCAATTTATTTTTTGTGTAGAATTCAATTTTGGTCAATTATCAAGTTTTTTCAATACTTATAGTGTCCTTTTGATATCCACAATTTGAAATATTGGCAAGTATTTATAGCTTTTATATACTATCAAATATTGTTAGTTTTGTTTTATGTTGATTATTGTTAAAAAAAACACCCATGATTGAATGTTCAGCCTTGAATCTTATGTGTTAAAATTTTAAAGATGTAAACACCTTTGGGAAATTAGGTGTTCATGAATAAGGGAGGAAAAAACCAAATTTTGCAAGGTGACATTTCGGAGTGCACACACATTTAGGATTTCTTATATGCAATTTTTTGTTTTATAATAGGGGTTCAAGGCAACATTTAATAGTAGTGATGTGATTGTGAATTTGAAGCATCATGCACACAAAAAATTATAGACAAGCGCTTGGAAATTAACACACAAAAAAACATACAAAAACCTGAAATTTAATTGCTTGTGCACATAAAAAACACACTACCTTATTTTACATTAAACACCAAAACAAGATATAACTCAGATATTAAAAAAAACATCTATGGATACCATTGGAACAATAACCAAGTAAATCCATTAAGGACTTTCCCACAACAAATCATATAATGCATTTTTCCACCAAAATTCATGAAGGAACAAGGTAAGGGCAAACCTTACATAGCTTTGCAATCCTAGAATAAAAGCTTATAATTTTGAATTAAATATGTCACATCAAGTAAAAATTTTGTTGCAAGAGTTTCAATTTTTCTTAGAGAGATTACAATATGGGATTGATATGGGATTAGAAATAAATTTGGTTACAATTGATATCAAGAAGGAAATAGAAATAGACTTTAATGCAAGGGAGGTCAAGATAGAAATCCCTATTACATTTGATATTAAAGAGGAGGTAGAAGTAGTTCCTATCACATTTGTAATAAAAAATAAAGTAGAAAAGCTTGAAAAAATGAAAGTAATGCAAGAAAAACCAAATCTAACTAACATACCAAAACTAATTTAAGAATACATAATCAAGTATTCAAACTACCTTTATTATCGTTAGGTTCAACAATCATCATTCCTACAAGTGCCATCACATTTTAGTAGTAGCTTGGGTCATAGATTTCCTTTTCTTCCATCACAATGCACCTTGAGATACATTCCCACTATTTGCACATCCACAATTGATGTCACATTAAATTGGAAAAACTTTGTTAACTTCTATGACTTACTTGTCTCTTGCAAATAGATTTGGAAACTTATGCACTTCAACACTATTCAAATTATTTAACATATTTTTTGATATCTTGGTTTTCATATAGGAAACACCAACTTGTACCTCTTGTAGGACTTGAATGGACATCCTTGAGTGCTTGGAGATTGGGCCCATGATGACTAGGGCTAAAATGAATCTGCCTATGTGAAAAAAGGCCCTACACCCACATATCAAGGGTGCACTATTGGTAGATTGCCCTCCAACACATCTCAATGTGCCAAGAAAGCAATGAAGTGGGTTTTCAAGTACCAATTATGAAAATGAAAATAATCAACATCCCCAACCTACCACCCTAACAACATAGGTGAATCAACATTTGTAATGAACCACAACAACAACATAATAGCAATGTCATCTTGTCACAACAATAATACAAAGTTCAACCATAACTAATAAACAACCTAATGCATCTAAATGGGACAAGTGGACAAATTAACAACTAGAATATGCCATGGATGCATCATGCAATGGAAAGGGGACACACATCTTTAAGGAAGGTTTGCAAATATTGAAACATCTCACTAACCTCATTCTCGAATCACCTCAATGGTAGAACCAAAAGCAAGAAAGTGGGCCCCCAAGTGTGTTAATTGAATAAGAAGATGAAGCAATAGCCACTTGGGTTCAAAACATGCAAAAGGTTGGTTTATTTGTCACCCTTCAACAATTGAAATTGAAGGTTGCCAAATGTTGAAGTCACACATACTAGACCTACCCCATTTCAAAATAGTGTTTTAGGAATTAATTGGTGGTTCTAGTTCAAAAAATGTTATCTAGAAATTAGCATATGCCTTATAGAAGGATTAGAAGTAATTTCTAGGGCAAACATGCCCTAACTATGAAAGCATGCCATACCTTTTATCACAACTTGGAAAAGGGTGAAAACATGGTACTTTATGCCAAAAAAACTAGTATTGACCATGTAGTCATTGACACATTTAAGGCATAAACATGAAAAATCCTATTCAAAACTTTAAAAACTTTCATTATGAAGCAATGGTGCACTCCATTGAGTGTATGGTTAGCTACACATAAAGTATGAGGAATTTTAGTGGAAGAAAAATGGATGAAAAATATGTTTTAAATTGGCCAAGTTTTTTAATCTCAAACATACTTTTATATGAAACCTTTAGTATATTATGACTATAATATAAATTAAACACATTGATACATATTAGTGCTTCATCCATTTGAAAATATAAAAAATCCAATTACAATTTTACTTTTATCGTATTTTCATATACTTGTTCAAAAGTATAACACATACTTTCCTATACTTGTATTTCTAAAAATGTATTTTAATGCATATTATAACATGTAATCATTTAATATTATTCAATGAAGTCAAAAAAATTTCTCTTATTGATCATGTTAAATAAAAAAAGATTCATGTGTTCAATGTATTAAGGTTTAATTTATGGATATTTTCCACACAAAAATCAAATACTCATGGTATACTTTACCACATTTCACCCAAACTTGTACACAACACAATCTATATCCATTAGATCACATTTCAAATTCAAATGAAACATGAATTTAAGAAAGGTGATAATGTAATGTTAAGGTTTTGGTTAAGCAAGGTTCATGTGATGTTTACATCACCATTCCCAAGGCTTGGGAGTGGTTGCCTATGAATTGTACTATAAATGTAAGAAGTTTTGCCTTACATGTTGTTTACATTTTCAAAGGTTCAAGGATACAAGAATACATAAAATTAAGTAGATTACTAGGACATGCATGGAAATGTAAAAAAAAACTTGGATAATAGCTTACCTTTTCAACTAATTGTTGATTTTGTAGATTTGTTCCAATAAGGGTTTTTGAAAATAATTGACATCTTCTAATTCTAGATGGGCATGGGTCACACCTCACAATAGAGGCTAACAAGCAACAAAACTAAGGTTGGACATGATCACCTTACTTGCCCATGCTTTGCATGCAACCACTAGATGTCACCTATTTCAAACCATTCAAGAATGCATTTAGAAAGGTGAGAGATTCTACTATGGCAAAAAACAAGTATCTTGAACCAAAAAAAATCACAATAATGAATATAAGCATGGTAAATTATACATAATTTTTACTTTGTCAAGGTTGGATGAAAGTAAACATAAAATAAGAATCAAACCCATGAAAATTTTGGTTTACATTGAATTTTATTATATATATATATATAAACATAGTTATTCATTGTTGTGCATTCATTTTCGACTTTCAAATTGTTTCAATAAGTTTTTTGTCTAGTTGTTTGAAATGTAAGTAAGTTCAAATTCTATTTTATGTAGTGAAGGATTATTGTAAAGTATGTGGTAAGTAGGTTTTAATAGATAGATTTTCTACTTTCTATTATGGTCACACCTCAAAAATATAATGATGTCTATATCCCCAAAAGTAATAGAACAACTAAGTTTTAAAAGTAGATTAAATAATATCCCCATTTACAAATTTACCACCTAGCAAATGGGGATACTTTTGGTCTACTTTTAAAATGTTTGTGGTCTTAATGTTTTTAGAAGTGAATACTTCTAATAATAAGAGAGGTGTGGGATGGTTTACAATTATATTTCCACCTATTTTTATGTTATTTGTTTGGTTTTATATGCATGATACAAGGTAAATCTAAAGACACTCACTTTTTTGTCTACTTTACCATGCTTTTAGCCTAGTAGAATGGGTGGACAAGGCCTTGCAAGAATCCTTGAAAAAGGAGAACACAAGGTTCATGGTTTTGTGGAATTTAACCATTGAATCTTGCAACCATGGTTGAAAAGTTTGGTCCAAATGACTTGTGTTCATTGCAATAGAAGAAGAACATCATGAAAATTCATACTAGATAGATGCAACAAATAAATTTAGCAAAAATGAGGGTGAAGTTGAAGCTACCACAAAGTTTTTGAAAATTGTTAAGACTTTCCAACAAATGCCTACCACTACTACTACCACATCTAAATGCCCCTTTTCACCCACAACTTGTTATTATGTAAAAATGTCATGCAATCCAAACAAACTAACAAACAACCATGAAGAAGATGTGTTGCTGGTGAACTTGGAAGATCCTATTCTTGAATTGGATGACCTAATTGGTCGAAGTTAAACTCAAGAAGTTGTAGGATTGGCTAACCTATTATCTTTACCACAATTACCAACAAGGAAAAGACAAGGCAAGGAGCCATTAGTGGATTACTCTAGTTCATATGTGGTCACATTAGACCAATACCAAGTAGTATTGAAACAAAAAGTAGTGGACAAAGAAGTTGTTGATGTTGAAAACAAAAGAAAATGAAGAAAGAAGATGAAAAAGGGGTAAGGGTACACTTGCATAAGTTGAACAAATAACTCAAAGGAGAATGAAGAATGAGAATATAATGAAATTTCACGACACATGGTATGCTACTACTGTTAGGGCTATTTGTGAAAGATTCCACAACTTCTACAAAGTAGGATTTTGAACCCATCTTAGGGTACATAGTGTTAGGCTAGGAATCATGTCTATGCAACAAAGAAACAATAAAGAAGGGCAAAAATGCAACTTGTTTAAGGCATCTCCCAACCAAGTTGCAACCTTCCATTCAATAATAGTAAATGAAAAAGGCAAGGGTTTGCAATGGGTTTTGATGGCATTGGTGATGGCTAGTTAAAGAAGATGGAAAGGGATAAAAAAAATGCAAAAGTATGGGGTGTTTGTGATGGATTCTATTGGTTTTGGTGACCCAAAAGGAGTGAAAATTTTGATAAAATTTAAAAAAGAAAAAAAAAAAGGGACAGTGGGTAAAAAAAGGGACAATGGGTGAAAAAGAGAGAGGGATTTTTAAAATGAAGGAAAAGAAAAAATGGATTGAAAGAAAAGAAAAATGGACAGAAAAAAAGGTCAATACATAAATCTTCTGCATTAAAAATTTTGGATACAATTCTTGTGAATTTGAAATGCACAGATTTATAATCTATCATTATGTACACTACACTAATTTTGGGCACTAAATTTTTTTTTGAAGTGCATGTATGTGAAGTCGAACAGGGTTTCAAAGTTTTCTTTAGCTTTGGGGTATACAACTTTATAATTGAAATGCGTATTGAAATTTTCTCAAGGATTTTTCTAACACGTTAGTAGAATGCATTGCAAATCATCAGAATTGTTTTTTTTTTTTTTCACCAACACCACCATCTTCATCACCTCCTTTTACAACAACTTGCAAAACACCTTGAGACAACAAACACATCATTAAACATTCAACACTTCAATTGATAACCTTTGAAGTAGCTCCTTAAGCACCATGGTCTCCCAATTCTAAGTTTCGATGGTTTTGATGGCACAAATGCAAGCTCACATGATGGCGGTTATCACCTTCCTACAAAAACACAAAACGAACACAAACAAACACAAATGAAGAAGAGGGGGGGGGTGGGGGGGGGAAGGGACTTAAAACGAATAGTAGCTTG
>Ga0116231_10002882_pt1 | contig 35876 bp, 33 predicted proteins | sample S1TSphgellanicum_2_FD_89695 | JGI IMG/M metagenome (GOLD analysis project Ga0116231, IMG submission 89695) | Host-associated microbial communities from peat moss isolated from Minnesota, USA - S1T2_Fd - Sphagnum magellanicum MG | ecosystem: Host-associated > Plants > Peat moss > Unclassified...
GGCCTGAAAAGAGGGGAAAAAACCGCCAGGGTATTTTTTAAAAAACTATTAAAAAAGCCCGAAAGAAAAAAAAAAAAAAAAAGTTTTTTTTTTTTTTTTGGGGCTACTTGCATTTGCATGACATTAATAGTACTTTCCTACCCGTACCATTTGGGGCAGCTTCAAATTAAAAAATAATTAATTGGAAAGTGTTTTTTTTGGTACCTAATACTTTTTTGGTTGCCCTTGCCCTTGCCCTTTGATGGATGAAAGTATGATGATGTTTCATATATGATGTGATGAAATTAATTTTTTGTTTTCATCTGCACGCACCGTTGGGTTGGGTTACTTCCATATCCCACTTGCAATGCTTTTTTGTCAAGGCCGATTACATTGGGATGGATATCCTCGTACTACATGGTCTCTACCCCACAATATGACCCTCCTTATTAACCGGAAAACAACCTCAACCCTTCAATTTGCTTTGAATATGAACATGGAATTCACATGCGAACAAAAGATGTTATGGGCCTCACCCCCTTTTTACTAACCTCAACCCTTTGACTTGCATCAAGTTACGTCGAAGAATTCATATATTATTGCCACGACCGAAGATGCTATCACTTGAAAATTGAAAATTGAAGATTGCATGTCCCACCCTCCCCACATCAAAAGAAATTTACAAATCCAACTATATACACCTCAAATTGCTCTAACAATCACCATGTGCCATTTATCTTCAAAAAATGTAGATTGCATGTCCCACCCTCCCCACATCAAAAGAAAGTTACGAATCCAACTATATACACTTCAAATTGATCTAATTATCACCATGTGACATTTATCTTCAAAAAATGTAGATTCCATGTCCCACCCTCCCACATCAAATCCAACTATATACACCTCAAATTGATCTAATAATCATCATGTGCCGTTTATCTTCAATAAATCTAAATTCAAATCTATGACTCCCTTGAATGCCAATTATGAAGGCATTTTGCCTTCTTTCTTTCTCTCTCTCTCTCTCTCTCTCTCTCTCTCTCTTCATCAATAATGGTGTTAATGTGTAATATTTCAAATTGCTTGAAGGCATGGATAGTTTTAGTATTTCCAATTTCGTGGGTTTTTAAATAATTTGTATAATTGACAATCTCATTGTATATATGTCACCCACATGAGGGTGAGTTTTTATTTATCCATGAAACCGGAAGTTTCAACGTTCATAATCTTCACAATACAGTAATGCCTAAAATAATTGCAGATATTAAAGTTTTCTGTTGATGAGGGGGCGAGGACAGCCAGTTTCGGAATAATAGGGCATCAAACACGTAATTGGGAATAAAAATTATTGAAAATTCTACAAAACGAAATAACTGGGACCCAAAACTAGTTTTTCCACCAATTTTACAACTGGGGCCCAAAACTAGTTTTTCCACCAATTTTACAACTGGGGCCCAAAACTAGTTTTTCCACCAATTTTACAACTGGGGCCCAAAACTAGTTTTTCCACCAATTTCATAACTGGGGCCCAAAACTAGTTTTTCCACCAATTTTGGTGGTTAACTGCGTTTCATCCTGTCTTTCTTTCTCCCTGAGCGCCTCCATTGCTGCTACATATGTTTTCACTGCTCCTACCTGTACAACGACTATAATCGCTCTCGAACCTTGTGCATTAAATGCTGAGTTTCAAAGATTTAATAAAATTTCCTTACTTTGCAAACACCACCCAAAGTCTTGATACAACTGAAAGAGGGGATTGGGGGTGAAAATAGAGGCTATAGGGGAGAGGGTGACTTTCTGGATAACTCTATCTCTATAAATCAATGGAGACAGTAAAACTCAGGTCCAAACTCCATTTTTGACAACATCTTGTCAACTCCTTTTTTTGACAAATTCCAGTATGACAGAGAGTTTGATCTCCAGTTTTTCACTATGTTCAGTTTTCCTTCTCTCTTGTCACTGGTACCCTGTTTTGGTGAAACTAGGGGCTCTCATCCCCAGTTCCAACCACTTTACAGATACTTTCATGAATCATCTAGTCAAGATAAAATGTTCTATTCTCAAAACATCCCACACTTCTCTGCTCTCATATTTCAACATGTTCGTCTCCCAAAATATCCAACACCTGGCCACAACAAGAGACAAAAAACTATAGGGCATACACATTCCATTGAAATTAATATCCATGTCCCCCGAGGAACAACGTGAATACAATATAAGCAGCAAATGTTGTAACTACATAAAAATTGAGCTAGCTTGTGCGTTTGAGAGCAACATCAAAAATCCCTGCATACACTTCTTCCACCACTGCTCTGCACCACAGGTCAACCCTGCAAAGAATGCCAGTATGAAGAAGGTTCAGAAACTTCGTGGGATTTTCAAGAAACATAATTCAATGCTGAGACCTTGGTCAATTGCTCTTTGTAACATTTTCAATTTGGAATCTTCATCTGATGTAGACTTAAAAAACCCACCATGAAACTCAGAAGCCTCAACAAGCAGGTTTGTTGCCTCACCTTCTTAGCTATGTTGCTTGACAGCCAGTCAAGACCTTCGTACAAACCCTCTCCAGAAGTGGCACATGTGCTTTGGATATACCTGCATGCAAAACACACCAACCAGTGTAGTTTAGTAACAGACATGTGCCATCACTCCATGGACAATTACAGATACTGTCCATTGAGATTGCAGAGAAAAATCCACAGGCATTCTGTCAGTTCCAGCAAAAAACAAAACTAAACAAGAACAATTGAGTGCAGTCATAACTCATTGTCCAGTCACATAATAAAACACCAGTCAAGAGTATCCTCACATGCAACAAGCTTGTGAGGCTAATCTTCATTTCAATTTAGCTTGTCCAGGTACAGTTAAACTTAGATCTAATCATAAGGCATAAAGAGGCTGACATAAAGGGCAGTGGTTGGGACCTCTGGCACCATGAACATATCCAGCACACCGATGGCAACTACTTGGATGCAAAACATCCACTATAGCCACAAGAAAACACTAATATGAGAGAAAATCAGAAACAACACATTGAAAGCAGACATTTTTTCAGTTCAGCAAAAACCAAAACTAACGGAATAAGGATGTATGTGATGATAACCTTCTCAGGGTAACATAACATGATGTGAGATGAAAGTATAATCATTTGTCCAAATAATAAGAAACTGACCTTGAACAACCTTTAAAGAAACTAGCTTACTGTAGTTATTTCCTCTAGATGTCCAACTAGTTGCAAAATTTTGAGGAAGGTACCACCTTCCCATTCTCAAACTTTTGAGGCCTGAAGTAGGATTTTGGCAAACATTCCCCTGGTCATGAAGGTCACTGAGGCTAAATGTTGACAATCCGGATGAGGAAACAGAAGGACAAGGCAGAGCCAGACTTACCAATGGCGTTGGCGCAACGAGTGGAGGCCCAGCTTGTCAGTGATCTCTGCTGCATTCATTGCATTGGGCAGATCCTGTTTGTTGGCAAACACAAGCAGAACTGCATCACGCAGCTCATCCTGCAAAAGTCCAGCAAACCCAAAATGTTACATTCTGAACACAGAATCTCATGGTTTGACCAAACAAACTTCCCTTAGGGATGGGCTTGATAATGGGACAAGAGGGCTGGGTACCAAAATATCCAAGATTCCTGTGACCTGGTTTCAACTTCTCAGCCCCAAAAGATCTCAGTCTCTTCAATAGATTCAGATAAGGACTACATGTCAATGTCCACTTATGTTTCCTTCACATGGAGCCAAACTTTGCAGGAGTCATTTCAAGCTCTGAGCCCTTGAGCACTTAACTCTGAGCAACCTTGAACTCTGAGCAACTGCAGCCAGTTCATGGGATCTCACTTCACCAGGAATGTAAACAGAAACACAGTACTGGAATGCATCAAAATATTGCTTGACCTTGGGCTCAACCTACCCACACTACACAAACCTCATATATATAAAATATATCCAGTTTTCAGAGTTCATCAGAGTTTAACTCTTATTTGCGAATTAACAACCAACTGAACACTTCCAAATGATACACATTGCAGAGCTAAAACCCAGGACACATATCTGTCAATAACCAACTGCAGAAAAGAACACTATAACAATTTGAACACAACTTTTGGAGTTAGTTAGACCAAAACCAAGGCAAGCATGACAAGGATGAGCATGGTTATAACCTAGTGAGTGTCACTCAGAAAATATCAGATCATCACCTTCATCACAAATAACAGTGACTAGCTGCCACTACTCCACAGTGATGTCATCAGCGTCTGATGAAGGCATAGATAAGTATATATTTTGCTCAAGCCACATGAACATTGTGAAGACATTTGCCAGTTGTAAACAACCAACACACTTCTGAAACGCCAGTGAGCCCCATAAGATAGGATCAACTCCCACATCCTCTTCTGTGTTCACCCCACAACCAAATTCAAATGATGCATGACTGCATGACTCACCTCACTCAACATCCGGTGCAGCTCATCTCTTGCTTCGACAATACGATCCCTATCGTTGCTATCTACCACAAAAATCAGACCCTGTGTATTCTGGAAGTAATGCCTCCACAATGGACGAATCTGTTCACATCATTGGAAACAACTGTTGTAAGTACAAGCACAAGGACCAAAACATTAAACTGCAAGGCTATTTTGAGCCAATCGAACTTGGTATTATTGTCCACAGGAAGATGCAACCCTTAACTTGTACCACAGTCTATGAAAGAACATGTACACAGAAGGAGTCTTATTAACTCCCAGCAAACAAGGACAATATGTCACCAATCCACTATCCTAGACAGATACATAAGTGCTATACATGGTTTGTTGTACCTAGTAACAAATGTCAAAACCAGCTGTGGTATTTGGGGGCAGAAAAACATAGGGTTTGTACCTTGTCCTGACCTCCCACATCCCAAACAGTGAAGCTGATGTTCTTGTACTCCACAGTCTCCACATTGAAGCCTGTTGTTAACCCACACAATGCTTAAGATTGGGTTCCAGAAATCAACACACTTAACCCAGAAATCAACCTTCACATTAACAGAAAATTTAACCCTCAAAGCTGCAAAACCAAGAACAACCTTACATCATGTTCAATCACAGGACAGTAAGATAAACCATTAAACAAAATTTCCATCACCAGCACACACTGATGCCATTCACAAACAAGAAGCACTGAGCAAACCAATCTGTACCACAACTTCCCACCCGAGAAACTGATACCAAAGAGCAAGATATGATGTCTGTCTGTGATGAGTCCAAGGCAAGAAAGGAGCAAGGGCACACTGCTGCTACAGACCAGAGATCTGGTTAAACTGACAAAGATTTCGTAACCCTACCAAAGACATCATTTAGACCTAAATACAAAACACATCGCTACAATCATCCAACAAAGTGACCAAACTCAAAAGAGACCAGATCTGAAAGCTGTAACACTTCACCAGCCATCAACACAGGGAAACACAGAGCACACACAAACGCACGCCCAAACCAGCAGCAAACATCACCGCACATGTCTGACATCGGGCAGAAGACGGACAAGAAACCCCGCCCCGAACGACGGCACGGGCGTGTAGTCGGAGCCCCTTACCGATGGTAGGAATGGTGGTCACGATCTCGCCGAGCTTCAGCTTGTAAAGAATGGTCGTCTTACCGGCGGCATCAAGACCCACCATGAGAATGCGCATCTCCTGTTTGGAGAAGAGCTTCTGGAACAACTTGGTGAACGTGAGCCCCATCGTCGCAGCACCTCTCTTTTCTGTTATGCAAAATGACCCCAAAAAAAAAAGTCACAAGATTTTCCTTCTCCCCGTGCGAGGAGAAACGGAAAAACTCGCCGATCTGCGACGCAATGCACCAAGCGAAACCCCAGCGCAAAACACCGAAACACACAACACAAGAAAACAGCGAACGCGCCAGCTGAAGAAGAAGAAGAAAAAGAAGAAAATCCAGATCCCAATCGAGATGCGTAACCATCTCTGGGAATCTTGTCACGTGGTTTGCCTGTTTAACGACTGCTTTCGACCAGTTTTGGGCGGTTATTAAAAACAGCAACAGACCTCCGACGGTCATCAGGGTGGTTTATAGGACTGATACCCACAGTTCTCAGCAAAATCAAAGACTCGATCCCGGTATATAACCACGGTTCTAAAATTGAAAAAATTTCAAATTATTAGACAGAAAACCACCGGTTCTTTCACGAAAACTGCAGGTTCTTCAATGCTTTTGAAATGACCGGACCCGGAGGTTCTTTTACTCGGATTGTTGGAAGAACCGGGGGTTCTATGACTTTCGAAAGATCGAAAACGTGAACCGGGGGTTCTTTGAAAATTCAAATAACCGCACGACGCTGATTTCGACATGCCCAAAACGAGGTGACCAAAAATTTCGTACACACTCACTCACCAAACCCCCTTTGTCACCCAATCATCGGCCAAATGCGGGTTTCAGATGAGGTCTCAAAAACCGGTGGACATCTGATTTAGGACCTCGAAGAGGGCCGTCGTCGGCGTCGTCACCATCACGGGACCCGAAGCTTACCCGCCGAGACTGCAGCCTTCTGCCATTGTGTCCTGCTGCTGCTGCTGTTGCTGTTGCCGTTGCACCAGCCAGCGCAAAACAGAAGAACGGTTGGAGATGCTCATCTCGATCAATGCATGAATGGTGCGAGGATCTTCATTATTGGAAGTTGTTATCAATCATTGAGCAGTTCATACGCGTACTTATTCAACTCCCCTCCTCTTATTATTCGTTCTGGCGTGCTCATGAATGAATGAATTATTGCAATTAGTGTCAAATTGGTGGTAGTTGCAGCAGCAGCAGCTGTCCAACCAGCACACGAGTGATGAAGAGAACAAACGAGTTATTGACGGGCCATTAGGTGTTTGCTTATACCTAACCCTTCCTGATTTTTATTGTTTTTGGTTTTTTTTGGTTTTTTTTTTCTCTGGTTCTGTGAATCTCTTGGATGTGTCTGTAATCTTTTGGATCGGACTGCTTGATGTGCTGCTTGTTACGATGTTGTGTTCCAATCCTCTACCTACAGCCTTTGTGCAGTATCTGGATGTCATTTGCCTTTTGCAATGAACTTGATTGACATCAGCCCCCATCCCTGAAGCCTTATTATTGTTTCATGTGGCTGAATTCTGTTCATAAACAAGTTTGATGATGTCATGTGTGTCTTTCAAAGGAATACCAGCACTCCAAGTTTTGAAACTCTTACTGTACCTGCTGGAATTTTTGGATGTGTATGCTTTTGAAGATGCAAGCTTTCTCTTTTTCTTGAAGGAGTATGAATGCCACAGTTGCCAGTTGCCAACGTATTGGTTATGAATGAAGCTAGGGTTACTGCTTCTGTATCAAGATATGTGCAATCAAGCATTTTGGCAGTCAAAGTTCTTTCCTAGGCAATTGAGAAACCTGCATCAAGTCCTTTGATCTTGGATGATTGTGCCCACACCTTCAGTTGTGAAAGTTGCATTGTATGTTGTTGTCAGCCACAAGTTCAACATTGCAGATCTGTAGCAGCTACAGAGGAAGATAAGAAAATTACTGGGCACTTCAGGACATGGAACATTGAATCAACAGATCCAACCAAGGTGAGAATGTGGTTTGATTCATGGGCTTCTGTGATGAACGAAATTAGGGAAATCTTGGATTGTTAAGCTTGTTTGCCTCACAGTCGAACTGTCAGGGTGGACCAGCTATTGAAGTGTTGAACTGCAGTAATGCTCCCATCAATCTTGTCAGAAAGAACAGACAAGTTTGGCATTCTCAGCCTTGCAAAATGCTGATTGACAGATTGAAAATCACAACAGAAGAAGTAGTAGTCCTAGTACCAAGTTCTTGGTCTATTTTGTTATCTTTGTGAGTTTTTCTTTCTGTTGCTATCCAAGTGAATCTCCCACACACTCTGCACTATAGTTTCGTAGCCACAGAGGCAGCCTATTTTCTTCTTGACCAATAACCTTTACAAGATTCTGCCTAATGCTGTGCCACTGCCAGTAGTGTGGCAGGACCCTAAGATAAGACTTGGAGGTGCATGATACAGTAAATGGATCATGCCTTTAATGTCTCCAATTCTGTGCTTTCCAAGTAAGATTTCCAGCAAACATGTTGAGGATACAACCATATCATCTTGCCATCACTAAAGTATGCACCAAACCTAGATCATGCTATGCCTCTCAGCAAGAGACTACAGAACAATGTCGTTCTCATGTGGTCCCACCTTTTGAGGAATGTTCACTAGGTGTTAGTATGAACTAACTGGGAGTTCATTTTTTTGGGAACTTCATGAAATATTTCCAATTTTGATTGTTGTTGCTAGTATGAACTTTTGCTATAGGGGCAGAATCATTACACACTGAACCCCTTGTTAGTATGAAGTAGTAGAACTTGTATTTTGAAGTATAAAAGGTGCAGCAACGAAGGCCTATTATGGGCGTCACTTTATTGTCAAGAATCATGAAAAGCTTGCCTCTGATCTTGATTCCAAAACTTGATTTTCTTTTCAAGCTTTCTTTCTACAAACTGCATTCAGCATTTAAAAACAAGTTGTTGATTATATTTGTAGACAAGAGTTTGAATCACCAGGGGGGGGACCTTCTTTTGACTATCTATCTCCTTTAAAGGATGTGTTTCTTATTCAAAGCTCGAGGCCAAGAGTACAATTCTAGTGCATAGATGGCTAAAGAGCTTCTAAGTCTAAAGGACTATCTAAAATGTAACATCTAACCATCAACTATCCATGAACTTTGTGTTTTAAATTTTGCTAATGAGATCAGATTTTGTTTGACATGTTTGGGGATGTGTTTTTACATGACCAGTGTGGGATTTGTTTTGGAATAACTGGAGTGCAGGAATTTTACCAGTGTGAAGAATTGGGTTCAGAAAAGACACACAGGTTCCATTTTGTAGAAAACCTTGGAGGAGCAGGAGCAAAAGGTTTCATCAAATTAGGTAAATCTTTTTGCCAAACCTGAGACTTATGGTGCTCTTCAAATGCTCGATCATTGAACGCTCATTTAACCCCTAGGACCCTAAATGCTTAGCAGATTTTGGAGGTCAACTCATGGTACAATTGGTTGGAGTGTGAAGATTTCTGAAATGTGCTTGTTGACTAGACTAACAAGAGAAGAAAATTTCATAAGTGGAGGACCCATAATAAGTGCTGCCCACCTTCCCTGCCCAAAATGTACCTACTATCTACAAGTTTACAACCCCTACTGATACTGTCCTTCAATTCAGTTCACCTAAACTTGAAATGTTTTCACATCTCCATGCATACATACATACATGCACACAACAAAAAAAAACCACCCTCGTCCAAGCGATGTTTTAAATCATGGAAGTAATGTAATGTAGTACATGATCAGATCAGCAATGGGCTACTTGATTATTTATTTGTTTATTTATTTATTGTGATGCATTTAAGCATATGATATTTTTCAAGATTTTCGGCTTGCGTTATAAAAATTATGTAATATTTTTGGCATGGACAAGGATGCCAATCAATTTTCATCCATTTGATACATAACATCCAAGCATTATGTTCTTTGGTTCTTGTTTGAATTTGCCTTAACATTTCTTAATTCTTGTTTGTCACCCTCTACAAACTTCAAAAAGGCAATGGAAGTCTCTTCATAGACATATGATAAAATTGGAACGATATAGAGAAAATTAGCATGGCCCCTATGCAAGGATGACATGCACAAATCGAGAAATGATTAAAAGGCAATGGAAGGTAATGGATTGCAAGAGGATGCATCAAGCATTCCAAAGCAACCTTGTTTCACATTTTGATGTTTTCACCGTGACACTCACCAAATATTTGCACCCATGATACCTCACTTTCCATCAAAACTTATCATCATTTTTTCCATCAAAGTTTGAGGCCATATTTTTAACCAAGCAATACATACACAAATATAGTGATGAAGAAAAAAATGCAAGTGATATGCTAGTGATTTTAGGGTTTCCCTTTGGTTTTCAAAATTTTCAGCACTTCAAGCAATGTATTTTTTTCAAAAAAAATTGGCAATTAAAAATTAATTAAATTACTGCCAAAATTTGATTCCGTGCTCTGATGTCTGTCCTTGGGTTTTTCATACTATAAATACTTTAAAACTAAATGTTATTTAAAAACCCTTTCAAGTTTAGATGTGTGTGGACTACTAGAGACTAGAAGTGGAAGAAGAAGAAGAAGAAGACAAATTTCACATCTTGCACAAAGGCTTGAACCCATGTGACCTTGATTTTTCAATGTCCATAGCTTGATCAAGCATGAATTGTGTAAAAGACACCGCTAGGCAGAACTAGATTAATGACAAGGAGAAAAGCTCACAAAAATTGGGTATGTTTGAGTACTCCTTTTAACCTCCCCTTCCTTGTCTTCTTTCCAAACACTGTGTGTGTGTGTGTGTGTGTGTGTGTGTGTGAGAGAGAGAGAGAATTCCAACTTGTTTGAACCACAGCTTGAAAACTGCCGAGAAGCACAATTCTCTCCTATGCTTAGGCCTTGTTCAAAGACACAGCCAGTCTTCTGCCCTACACAAGGATCTCAATACAGAGGTGGTCCATTACGGCTGCTGATTCAGCACTGGGCCCCAACCTTCTGGTGGCCATATCTGCTTGGCCAACAACAACAAAATGAAGAACATGGATAGATCATCAGAATGCTGTTGGCACTGTGCAACAAATAACAAACTCAACAACAAACAACAATGATGGTGCTGCGCACGGGGCGTTCCTCTGCAATTGTCTTGAATTCATTCTGCAGATAACACTCTCAGAAAGGAGATGAATGGACAGATAAAGTGATGAGCATACTCTGTAAAAGACTTTGCCCTGAATGAGGGCGTAGGGAACAGGGCCATAATGCCTGGAGTCAGTGGAATTGTAGGCATTGTCACCCTGCAACCACACATGACCCTTTGGTACCTGGCATAGGGTCACAACAAAAATCAGAACACTGAGACAATGATGACAGAAACCATGAGTTATATAAGAATGTATCGAAAAGAACATTGACCACATTGAACATCGGGCTCATATACAGGAACAAGTGAATGAAAAAACCCTTTACAATAATGTCCGAGAAAACTGTTTATAATTCTTCTTTCCATTTACCAAAATGCTGGACTTCATAGACTGTGAAACACAAATAATGACAAAGAGCTAGCTAGCAAGAAGAAGAAGAATGGAAGACATGAGAACTAACTCAGAAAACAAAAAATTGTTCTCTGGTAAATGCATACCACAACTTGCTTAACATGGCCTCTGCTGGAAGTGGGAAGAACAGTGACACGATCACCTTCCAAACCAAGCACTCGCTTGCACACAACCAGGTTTGGATTTACAGGAGAGCGGGCCATGACCACATCTCCTGGCCTAACTTTCTCAAACTTGGATGACAAGTGCTCCAACAGCAATATATCACCTGAGACATTGAATGTTGGAAGCATGCTCGGCCCTAAGCACTGGCACACAAATACAGACACAAGACTGTCAGAGAGAGACCTCTTGTTCTTACAAACTTCCAACTATCTGTTCCTTCCCAGCTTCCATATGGGATGGGTGAGTGGATCTCATGGAAACACATACCCCAATTCAGATATGGAGTTCCAGATTTTGTTTACAAAAATGTATGAACAAATTTCAGGTTTTTTTTGCAGCCCTTGCAGCAGATTGCAATCTTTGCCAGTCCAGTTAGGTTAAGATCCTTCCACTCCATGCCAAGATGATGAAGACAAAAGAGGCAAGTAAGTAAGCCTTCAAAACAATGTTGGCTAAATCCTCTCCCCTCCAAGGAGTGCAATTGCTCAGGTTCAGTGATTCCAACACCCACTGTGAAGAACCCACCCACAACCATCAACAAGCTAGAGCCATCTGCTATAACCACTAAACAGAATGGGTTTGATTGTCTGTACTGGAATGAACATTCCACAAAAAACAACAGAAATGGCTAAAAAGCAACAGATGTCAGGATACATACTACATGCATGTTGTGAATCTTCTGTGAAGCAATGAGGAAGAAGACTAGGACTCATCAGCAGCCATGATATGATATGATCTTACTACTTACCTGGTGAACTTCAGCAACATGGTTGGAGAACACATTGAGAAAGCAAATGAACTGTGTGAAGACCACAGATCGCTCCCATGCTTCCCGAAGCAATGCCCTCCATGCTGCTGCCATCATGTCTTCTTCCCCAATTCACCACCCCATTCCATCCAAAAAACTACTACATAAAGATCTTCAAATTTTCTGGCCTCGCTTTTCCGATGATGAGGATGATGATGAGGATGATGATGCCCTTGATTTAGGGTTTGGTATGAAGAAGCGGTTGTTTCTTGTCGGGTAGGTGCAGCAGCAAGCAGTTACCTTTCGTCAAGAAACGAAGTCAAATTTTCGCATCTCTGAATCAAAGAGGAAAAAAATTCTTTTGGGTCATAGGGAGCGGCCACAACAGCCTCCAATTCGCGAGGATTGTTCTTGTGATTGAGTAAGATTGGCTTTGCCATTATCTGTCTCTCTCCCTCTCTCTCTCTCTCTCTCTTTCTGGGTTTGTTCTTGTTTCCTCCTTATGTGTTTTCTCTCTCTCTCCCCACACAAGATGCTTTCTTTGCATAGAGGCAGTAGTGGGTGTTTCTACTTGGCTGTGGCTTTGCATACAGACAGTATCTGAAATATACAAGAGAGATAACAAGGCACACTCTTGAGCTTGGACTTTGTGGAACTCATTCAAGGAAGTTAACAAACCCAAAAAAAATCTGTTTTTGTCAATCGATTTCTACACTGCAATATCCAGGTAACAGGAATCAGGGTCTTTGTTCATCTACATGTGAGAGTTTCTGAGTTCTGACAGGATTTCTGCAGCAGAAATGGCATTGATATTGATGATGTTTTATGCCTTGCACTCAAGCTACAAGTTATGTTTTATTCTTGGATAGGGGAGAGGCAGGCAGAGCTGGCAGTTTTTTGGGCAGTGTGGATTTCAGGCCCTCCTCCCTCAATGATCCATGCAGATGGGGTAGTGTAGCCCATCTAGAGATCCACCACCAGTGAAGGAGGTAAGGTGTTTGTCATTATGTCCATCCTTTTTGTTTTCCTTTTCCTCTTGGACCCTTCTCTTCATTTCCAAGTTGGGGTTGGCTTGTACACCTTGTGTGCAAAGAAAGGTCAGTAACCCTAATTGCCTCTCAGAGGTAGCGTATTAAGTTCCTCATGTTAATCTCTTTTTTTCTGGTTTTTGTCCCTCTCCAATTGTGGCTTCAATTGTAATTTTTTTCCTACAATTCAGTGTATGTATCTCTTGCTCTTTTTTTGCACATATATTTTCAGAGGAACATGATGAGATTTAGGAAGCCAGTCAAAACTCGTGCCACCTACAAATGCTTAATCTTGGTCTCCTTTATCTTTTGATGGGGATCACAGACTGCTGCTTCTTGGTCTTTGGCAGGTGTGATTTACAGTTCGTGAATGCATCAGATTCAGTAAACATCTGCCAAGTGGCAACGTGACAATCTTCCTAGCCATGGCAAATGCTGCTGCCAATGGACTGGTGACTGAAGGAAAAATTGGGGTGCATGCTGCTGGAGACCCAAGTATGCCAAATTCTTCTGTGTTTCTTGCAGAGGCCATGGCAACAGCCCAGAGAACTGCAGCTGTTCTAATGGCAGCCCACTCTGCTAGTAATGCAGATGCAGCAAATGCCAGCTCTCTGTCTCATGAAGACATAGTACCCTCCTCTGCAAAGCCTGGAGCCTCAACAATGAAAGGTGGTGTGAGCTTTGTGATTCCTAAAAATAAACTTTCTGGTGCGCTGGTCCCAGTGACCCGGAATGTAGTCAGCAAGTGGGAGCCAACACCTGAGTTACCAAGTGCCAATGATCACGGGAAAAAGACATCAAGAAAAACAAAGTGGGGACTGGACTTGACTGACAATCCAATAGTGAAGCGTGGTCGGGCCCTTGCTTTGCAGGTTCAGTTGCCCATGGTCCTCATTCACAATTGTTTCTGCCGTGTGCATATGTGTGTGTATAATCAATTGTTTTGCTTGGTTTCTGGAGCAGTGAAAGGCTTTTGGTTTGTACCCTTTAGTGTACAGATGAACCACTTTGGGTATATTGAAATGGCAAAAGGCATATTGCTGATGTCAACACTTGACGAAAACCTGAGTGTGCCAGAGATCTGGCCATTGCCAGGACCTGAAGCAGTCTATGACAGTCTTAGCATTCTACTGATAGCTAGAGGATTTCAGTTTATTAAGTCTTCTGCCAGGCATCCAAATGCAAGGTTGCTCTTGCGTTGGCTCTAGGTTTCATTCCTCTGAGGCTTTCTCAGGAGCTGATGAAGTAAGTGGGGACCAATGGCAGCTAGTGACCACCCATTCATGATGAAGAGATGATGATCTGATACTTTGTGATTGACACTCACAAGATCATGATTGTGCTCATTCTTCTCATGTTTGTTTTAGCTTGGCAGGAACTAACACACAGTGAGCTTCACAGTGTTTTGTGGAGTTTTTCTCTGCAATATCATTGAGATTTCAGTTCACGCTTGCATTAAAAATATCTGGCCTTGAATCTTATCGGCTTTTACTTGGATCTCAGGAAGCATGTGACTTCATGAATGTTGTGACTGTTTCATGAATCCATGACATCCACTTTGGCCTGTTGCAGGCAGCTATGAGCTGAAGAGACGATGCTATTTCACAATCATCAAAGAATATTGGAAAAACTACTGATGATCAGAAGTCTCTATTTTTCTTTTCTTTAGTTCTTTGTAGAGGTTATCTGCTGAGTGCAAAGGGAAATGTCGGTTTTTTGTGTTATCAGAGAAATCTGTAAAGTCAAGCAAACACAGGGCTAGAACCCTGTATTTGTTTTAAACACAGTCTGAAATATGAAAAACTGACACAAAAAGTACCTTGTTAATCACTGTAACATACAACAGGGGTTGAAACTCCTCTTAGCACCAAATTAAGGAAAACTTTGTTGTCAATGTGACTTGCTCAACAATGTGAAGTGCAGTTGTATTTCATACTCTCATTTGTGATTGCATGTAAACTGCTTTCTGGTGTACATGGTGTCTAACCAAATCTGAAAAAGGAAGAACGATCATGCTCCCATTCCAGGTGAAGGCATTAAAAGTGAAGTAAATGCCTGTTATTGGTGGGACGAATTTTGAGCAGACTCGCGCCGAGCAGATTGCTGCTCAGCTGGAGATGGGGCATTTGGAAATTGACACTAATGAGGCTACCCGCTCTCCATCACCCCCTCCTATCTACGACTCCAATGGACAGCGCATCAACACTCGGGAGGTCAGTTCCACTGTTCTTTTCAGGATTGCAAGCTGCTTGTCAGAATTGGTCCATTGCTCTCAGGCAATTCAACTTTGTTCTGGGATAACCCATTTGTTCTTGGGTAATTACAATTGGGGAAAGGTGTGTCTGAGCTATTCAAGATTGATCTTTCTCAGTTCTGGCTTATCTCTGCTAGTTGATACGACCTTCATGTATATTGTCATAATCTTGAACCACAAGAGTTCCAGGTGCTCGTGTTAAAAAGTGGTAGGTAAGGTCTGAGGTCGAGGGTGTAACCAGGATAAGGGTATTGCCCACATTCTGGTTATGCCATTGTCCAAGGGCCTTACAGAGCATAAAACAACTGCCTCCCCTGATTGATTTGTACAGACAAACATTTCAGAATGAAATGTTTGTTCTTAAAAACATAAGATCCCTCCAGTGTAGCTGAGTGAATCTTACATGTTTAAGGTGCGCTCTGAATACACTGTGAAATTTTTGGCAGTGCTTTACAGCTTGTGGATGCATTATGTGCCTAGACTTGTATGAGGAGAGTGGGTATGTATGCTGAGTTGTGGGTAGAATGTGGTCATGAATTCTTGCAGGGAAGAAGGCGTGAACAAATGGAGATAGAAAGGCGAGAGGCGATTGGTATACTCTCTCAAATTTTCAAATGTCCTCATTGAGAGCAGTTGTTTCAAATAATTTGGGCATAAATTACAATTGGTGGTTCATGTCACAGATCATGATGGTACCATTTTTCTCACATTGAATGGAAGACTGCAGGTGAATGTATGCTACTCAATCCTTCTTACAAGCCACCAGCAGGATACAAACCAGTCTACAAAGAAGCCAAGCTCTTCATTCCGGTGAGCAATGAACAGTTGTGGCAGAGATTCTCTTTTGGTCTTTGAATTGGTTTTACCAGGATGTGAATTATGAACATTATGAATGTGAGGTGTTATATATCCCATTGGGTGTGCAGGTGAAGGACTATCCGGGCTACAACTTCATAGGTCTCATACTTGGGCCACGTGGAAACACTCAGAAACGCATGGAGGCAGTAAGCATCTAGAAACCCAGGAATTAGATCATCATGCATCTGAGGTTACAGATACTTATGCCAAACAGAGTCTTTTACAGTTCTGAATGACCCTTCCTTTCGTCCAGCAGATATATGGATTCAGAAGTAGGCAAGCAGACATGCAGTAGTGTAGCTGAAGATAATTCGTATGCATTTTTATGGCAGGAGACAGGCACCAAAATTGCAATTCGTGGTAAAGGAGCTGTAAAGGAAGGGAAGGTACAATGCTTCTCTTTGGTCATATTTGTCCTTCTGGACTGATGTGAAAAGAATTGGCAAGGGGCACTGCCCATTTCTTTTACTGCATCTCATAGTGCTCAGAACTGGTATGTTGCAGCAACGACCCCAGCAAGTAGGCCGGCGTGATATAAAAGATGCAGAGGGTGCTTTTGAAGATTTGCATGTGCACATCACAGCAGACACAATTGAGAAAGTGGAAGCAGCTGTTGCACTCATTGAACCTCTTTTGACACCTGTAGATGTAAGCAACTATACCATGTCTTGGCTGAAAAGCAGGGAGGGATTCTAGACATGTTGTAGAATTCTGCTGCTTGTGGGGAATTCCTCAAATGTCTGTCCAGATGTCTTTGAGAGGTGATTAGAAACTGGTGTTTTCTGATCTCTATGTATTGGTGTGATTGTGATCATAGGGTAAGTTTGAGTTTTGGATGTTTTGTTTGTTTCCCCTCTGATTTTTTCTCTGAGATGGTTGTTTCCCCTGGGCTGTCTAGGAGGACAGAAATACTCACAAGCGAAAGCAGCTTCGGGAGCTAGCAGAAATGAATGGTACAGTAGATTGCTCTCTCTAGCTTCACTGACCAGTTAATCTACTGACATCTTGGTAGGAATTCTTGGTCTGGAGAAGAGCTCTTGTAGTTGCTTGGTATATAAGTTGAGACAGTTAGTTGCATCTTCCCTGGAGCTTCAGATGATATACTTTGTGGTTGTGCATGGCAGGAACCATGCGGGATTTTGCAAAGGCATGTGCTGTTTGTGGAGAAACCGGGCATCGAGAATGGCAGTGTGACAAGGACAAGCTAGTGACATTCCAGTCAAAGGTACAGCTACCATTTGTCATCATTGAAGTCTTACAACAGAGCTCCTATTGCTCTTGTACATTAGACCCATTTGTCAAAACTTTATCAGCTTGAATGATGTCAGTGTATTCATCATGCTACAAAACTTTGTGATAAACTTTTGTTTGGATATATGTTGATGGGAGGATCTGTGGGTCTTTTGTTGGGTGATTGGGTGTTGCATGTGCTCAGGTGTCTTGCCAAATTTGTGGAGATGGTGGTCATCCAACCATTGATTGCCCACGGAAGCATTCTGGCACTGATCTTGGGCAGGTCTGTACTTTTGGGGAGATGTGTTATTTCCTGCCTTGGTACAGGGATTGTGCAGTCACAGAACCTGCAACAGATTGTTACCATGTTTCACAACTCTCTTACTTTTATACTGTTTTCGATTTCTGTTTCTTGTAATAAGGGGTTTTCTCATGTGTTTCTCCTGTAGTTTGCTGTGATGGCCTTTTAACATTTGATTAGAGATTTTTCAAACATCAACTAAAAATTTCACTTCAGGTTTTACTTCAATTGTAAGTAGTGATAACCTATCAATGCTTATGAAGCTATTCTCATATCTGATCTCAGGGCAAAGTGTTGGACAAGGAGTATCTCAGTTTCTTGGAGGAGCTCAATGATGGGTTAGGTGCTGCTGCTTCTGCTCCTCCACCAGCAACCTTCTCTGCAAAGATGCCACTGCCAAGCTCACAAGCTCCTGTGATTGGTATAGTGTTACCTTTCTGGTTTTTGGTTGTATGTATCTTGTATGGTTTGCTATAATATTACTACATCACATCTGAGTGCCGGAATGTGTGTTTTGTTGTTACAGCCCCTGCTCACAGTATAAGACCCAGTGTTGGACCACAAGGTCCTCCATTTGTGGCAATATCAATGGGATATCCATCATCTGGGCATGAAGCAAGTCAAGCAACTGATCCTCATACAGCAGGCAGACCACAGCCAATGCTCATCACAGCAGCAGGACCTCAGCCTATGCCATCAGCTTGGTCTGGACCGCCACCTAGCCCACATGATGGAAGAGACAATCCCCAGACAGGGTATTATAGCAGCAAAGAAGGTGGAAGATTCCAGCCTAGAACTGCTGGTTTAGGCTCATTTTCAGTAGGCTTTGGGCCCCGCCCAAGTAACCCCAATTTCATTCAAAGCTCCATGGGCTCAGGTGGGTATGGGGGAGTGAGATACCCCATGTTCCCTTTGGAACCAACACCGCCACCACCAGGATCCATGCCCTGGGATCCAAAGAGAGGACCACCACCATGGGGTACAGACATGTCCTCCACACCAGCTGATTATAACCATCACATGGCAGATCAGGGTCAAGGGCAAGCTTTCCCACCCTATCCTTCACCAGGACCAGGGCCAGGGCCAGGGCAACAACCTAGACCACTATCCACTGGATCATCATTAATTGGGACTGGACCTGGAAATGGAAACCCACCTTACACTGAAACTCGACCTAGTGGTATACCACAACCACCTAGGTTTCATCCATCAGGAGTTGCAAACTCCTCACCACTTCTGCCTACTGGTGGAAATTCAAATGTATGGGATGTGAGATCTCGACCACCTCCAATGTCTGGGACGGCTTCAATGTGGCCACAGCAAATGGGCCCTCCACATAGTCTGAAGGTCTGGGAACATCGCCCACCGCTTGATCAAACTTCAGGTGTGCCCACTGCAGTTTCTTCACAGAGGATGCCATCTCCTTCATGGTCTTCTACAGCCCCAACACCAGTATCTCTTCCTGATAGTCCATGGAATACCAGTGTGCCAATTAGGCCAAATTTTCGTCCTTGGCAAGGTATGGCAACCACATTGCTGCCACCACAACATCTGCCAGTTCAGCAGCGCCCACTGCTCCCCTTTGCAGCAGGGCCAGGTGGTGGCAGCAGCTACTCAGCATGGAAGGGACCAGGGCTTCCAGGCCCTCATCCACCACTTGGAGGCCCTTTTCCTGGGACTCAGGATAGTGGACAAAAGTCATTTGATCCCTTTTTGCCTCCTGGGAATCTACCTCTGGTAGCTCATTTACACGGGACTATGAGGCCAAGTTTAGGTAGGAGTTTCCATCAGCCAGGCGCTTCAGGAACAGAATCAGGATTGGGAGCACAACAAGGGCCCCCCCGGCAGCAATATTCTTTAGCAAAAGCAGCAGGACCAGGATTATCATCTTCCCCTCCCTTGAATGCACATGAAGTGGATGCCGAATATGAAAAGCTGATGGCATCTGTTGGAGTGACATAGGCAGGGATTCCACATCCAGTATCTTGTGAATAGTGTTCCTTCTGAAACCTCTCTGTGTGCTTTTAAGGATGGCAATCTCAATGTGTAACTTACAGTAGGTAAATCTGCCATTGAGAGGAACTTCACCCTCCAAAATTGCTTCAACTCCTGGCTTCAACAGAAAAAAAAAAAAATCAGACCCACTTGAGCAAAAGCTTTGGAATGTTAGAGAACATGATCTTCACAAACCATTACCATCGGTGCTGCAGGCTCCTACCGCTGTTCAGCATTAGAGACAGAGAGACAAAGCTCCCTATGGTTTTAGGGACAGGAGAAAAACTTGTGTGAATGAATCAACACTGTTGGACCTCTTGAGATATCTAGTTGTTGAGTTTTTGTGCATGCCTGTGTGTTTTCTTCACAAACATTCTGGGCTGAAGTATTACCTTCAATGTGAATGGTTTCTTGGCGGGCTTCTTTTTCTCAGGGTTGAAGTTATCACCTTTTGAATGCACTTCCTTTCCATATTGTGCTTGTATTTACTCACTGTTCCTTTGCAAAGTGGAAGTGCAAATTGTTGACATGTAAGTTCATATGCTTTTTTGTGGCATCGAGTCAGAGATTGTGATGTTTTGTTCGTATGGGTAGTCTTATTGTTCTTCATATTACTTCTACCCATTTATGTTTGTTCTTCTTCCTTGTTCTTTTGTGATTATTTGGAAGTCTTTCTTCGACTTCAAGCAAATTTTTTTGACATTGTTTTGGCTTTCTTTCTTAATAGTAAGCAAAGAGATTTCTCAATTCTCCTTAGATTTATTTGTTATTGCATCACTGTATCTGTTTTGCAGGGTGGAGGTGAAACTCAGTGTAAAGAAGTCGTAGTATGATCAATTCGAGTGGAGCTAGAGAAGAAAATTTTGAGGTGAAACTCGGTGTAAAGAAGTCATAGTATGGTGATCAATTCGAGTGGAGCTAGAGAAGCAAATTTTGAGGTGAAACTTGGTGTAAAGAAGTTATAGTACAATCAATTTGAGTGGAGCTAGAGAAGAAAATTTTGAGGTAAAACTTGGTGTAAAGAAGTTGTAGTACAATCAACTTGAGTGGAGCTAGAGAAGAAAACTTTGGGGTGAAACTTGGTGTAAAGAAGTCAAAGTATGATCAATTCAAGTGGAGCTAGAGAAGAAAACTTTGAGGTGAAACTTGGTGTAAAGAAGTTGTAGTATGATCGATTCGAGTGGAGCTAGAGAACAAAATTTTGAGGTGAAACTTGGTGTAAAGAAGTTGTAGTACGATCAATTCGAGCAGAGCTAGAGAAGAAAATTTTGAGGTGAAACTTGGTGTAAAGAAGTCATAGTATGATCATTTCGAGTGGAGCTAGAGAAGAAAACTTTGAGGTGAAACTCAATGTAAAGAAGTTGTAGTTATGATCAATTTGAGTGGAGCTAGAGAAGAAAATTTTGAGGTGAAACTCTATGTAAAGAAGTCATAGTATGATCAATTTGAGTGGAGCTAGGGAAGAAAACTTTGAGGTGAAACTCATTGTAAAGAAGTCGTAGTATGATCAATTCGAGTGGAGCTAGAGAAGAAAATTTTGAGGTGAAACTATGTGTAAAGAAGTCATAATATGATCAATTTGAGTGGAGCTAGAGAAGAAAACTTTGAGGTGAAACTCATTGTAAAGAAGTCGTAGTATGATCAATTTGAGTGGAGCTAGAGAAGAAAATTTTGAGGTGAAACTCGGTGTAAAGAAGTCATAGTAGGACCAATTCAAGTGTAGCTAGTGAAGAAAATTTTGAGGTGAAAGAAAGTATAGCAAAAAAAAAAAAGGTTGGGTTCAATGTACTTCAAAACCTAGAAAGTTTCTTTCAAATAGATCAATGTTGATAGAAACAAAATACAAACAAGTCATCAAAAACATGTGGGTCTTTGTGCGAATGTAGAAGATATCTTTTTTTTGAAGGAATATTACAAATATAATGAAAATACATGACAATCATTAATTTCACCATGTAAAATTCCTTTCCAAATCAGCTTTGAATGTTTGATTTTTGTCACATGTAGCTTGTGAATTTGGTAAAAAATACATTTAGATTTTGATAAAGATCGACATCTCAAAAGTTTAGGGTTTGCGATTTCATTTTAGAATATTGAATTTGATCAAATTAGATATTAGGTGTTGTGTTAATGTGTTGGTCCATATATGGTTGAATTGTGTGTTATAAACAAAAATAAATAAAATTTGACATTGTGGGTTTGATATTATGTAATGAAAGTTAAAAGTAGGAATTTTTAAAATGTTATTCAATGAGACATGTTTTTTAACATAATGAAATTTTTTACAAAAACAATACCAAACATACAAAATCGAAGAAAGTTGAATGTTGTGTGTTTTAGAAACTTGAATCACCAAAAATGATTTAAAACACACAACTCAAAGGTTTTATCCTTAAACATGAAATAATTGAAACCAAGTTCACACTAAACTAGTTCCAAACTATCATAAATGCCAAACATTGACCATCATCATTATCACTAATATCATTGCCAACATCAATATAAATGAATTTCATTTAAGAACATTCATTATCATTCATAATGGATGAAATTCATCCACCACCAACTTATAGTTTAAGTATAATTAACTTGTAACTCAATTCTAATTTTATTTATACTTTATTTATACTTTAATAAGGTTCTCAAAAAATAAAATAAAATAATGTGCATATAGAAGCATTCATGGAAGTTTTTTGAGTTAAGTTCTTAAAGGAATATAAATATAGGTGAGATTTCTCATTACTTTTAGTTTGTTCAACACCAATCTAAAATACAATCTTGCACCATAATTTTGTTTGGCTCTTTTCATGTTTAAATTTCATATTTTGTCATAATAAAGTTCTATTTGGACTTACATCTTGCATGTTTAATGTTCTTGATTTTGTGTTCTTGTAATTGACTTTCATATTTCGTGTTCCAACTTAAAATTAGGTTTATTCTTGTCATAACTTGTCTAGGTGTGTGTGCCTTTTGGGAATCCTTTTGTGTTGATTTTTTTTTTTCCCATGGCACATACTAATTTAAAACTAAAACACATTTAATTACATTAATTTGATTTATGGTATTAATTAATGTTGTGTTAATTACCTGGAGTTAACACAAAATTCTTAGCATGGGAACTATTTCCAATGATGGTGGTGATGCAAGCGGCCATTGCCACAAGCTTTTAAGCTCTTTTTCAAACCTCAAAAGTGGGGAACTTTGCATTGTTCAAGAGCCAAGCTCAAAAATTCAATATTTATTGTAGTATTTTCCATTTGAATGGAAAGAATCATTCATAATTTGGATGATGCCATATTTCATCCATTTTAGTTGTCAAACCATAAAGGGATGAACAAACAACAATTTCATTGAACAAATAGGACCATATGAGCAAATGGGGTTGATGGTGGGGGCAACCGTGGTTTAGTAACCGAACAAGAATTAGGAGTAGGCACATTTGATCCTAAAATTGAAAGGTTTCAATTTCACAAAAGTTCGTGAATTCTGACCCATGCATGAGTTTGAATTTAAATAATTTCGAATTACAAATACATTTTGAAATTTGAATTAATTTGGAATTTTTTGGGGTCATATTAGGTTGAATTTGCAAATTTCCTCCATTATTGGAGAAAAAAAAACTTGTGTGGGGGAATAAACTAATTAATTAAAATAAAAGGTTGGTATATGAAGTGGAGGGAAAATAACGCTTGTTAATTGTTTAATTGTTGTATGATTCCCAAACTATTGTTCATTGAAATGTAAATAATACTAATTTCCTATTATTATGTTGATTGGGTTATCGTTTCTTGTCAAGAGGTAGGGTAGATAGGTCAATCATCAAACAAAATTAATAGTTTAAACAATCGAGGTTTAGTGAAGGTGCATTTGATGGACTTGGCCATCATCAAATAGTCCAAGATACCTTGTTTCATGGCAACCCACCTCAATTTTTACCAACTTTTCTTTCCCAATTTGTAGTTGTAGAAGGGTGCGTTTGGATTGATTCAAGCTTCGTGTGATTCATAAGCCATCAGTGTCAATTATTGTTTAACCACCAAAACAGTATCTCCCTAGAATTTTCTAACAAAAGTGTTGAAAATGGGCAAACTCGATCTAATTACTGAGACCCAAGTTGAAATTAGATGTTAGAAAATAGGTGATTTCTACTCAAAAAAATGTAGGTATGAAATCACATATAGTAAAGGACATCGTGAAGCATCATTTCATCCATCTGTTCCATCATCCATCTGTCCATCCATTCAGTCATCCATCCGTCTCGACCATAGTAAGCACGACCATGACTATCTACACATATGGTCAAAGTGCCAATAATACACAAAAGTTCATGAATTTTTTGACCTAAATTCTTTGATAATACTTTCCCCGCCTTTCAACACTAAGGGATGAATCATACAAACACGTTGCAGTAAAGGTCTCATATCATCGAAATATGTATTTTGAACCAAAAGAACTAATTTCTGAAACCAAAATTGGCGGCCTCCATTTTGGTGTTGGTAGGGGTTGAAAAAGCATACACGCTCTTGCACCCTACACAATTTGCTAACAGGCAGGTCTTCCCTCCAAAGGGATGCTAATTATTGTTGCACAAAGGACAGACTTATTTGGCACTTTCAAGAAGATGACTGAAAAACATTTCATGGGCATATGAAATTATTTCTGCCATACTTGAAAGTGAAGAGAGCTAGTATAAACTGTGTGATCCAAGACCCTACATATCTAGACGGTAAGATTTCTACTCATGCAAGAAACTTGGTATTGTAGCGCCATACCTCAAAGTCCATTTGATCCTTCACAGGATTGGCAACAATGATTAGCGAGACTTGCACAGCAAATGCATGTGTCCTAAGAGGGCCAAAGAGATTTTGGCTTTGAGACCAGGAAAATATTACCGCATCTGAGGAGCATTTGTGAAATAGGAATGGTGTGACCAAACCCCTCGCTCCTGGACAGAGAGCAGCTTGTCATCCAGCCAGACCCACACAGTATGTTCTCCATCTGAAAAGTGTATAACATAATGGGTGTGCATTTAGCTGCCTTGACCTGCTGCTTGCACAGCTCACCATCAGATGCTCCATGTGATATCATTCTTTCCTCTCATGATGTTGAAAACTTATTTGCCTTGCTATAGTTCAACCAAAAGTTGACCAGCATGGAGTCCAGCATAATCTGCACTACACACAGAGGGATCAAGGAGGTTGTGAAGCTCTAAACGATGCACAAGTCAGAAACATTTCAAATTCTCTAAAACAAAGCACTGAAGAGGAGGTTCACATGGGCTCAAGCAGCACACTATACAACTCTATAAATCCCCCTTTAGGATGTGCTCCTGAAATCACAAGGGCCTGAAGAATGACCTGAGTAAGATGATAGGTGATGCAAGGCAGCACAAGTAGGCCAGTTTCACCAATTGCACCCCCAAGTTTACTAACAACAGCCACAACAACTGGAAATGTTTTCTGCAACCAGTGAACACCCATGGGTTGCAAATGTGAGTCCAGGTTACAGAGGAAGAGTCACTGTTCTATTTTACCATGTAATGTACAGGAAAACAAGGACTTGAGGAATGAAGACCAACAATGCACCTGGCTAGCCACAATAATTACTGCCCGAGCAGCTGAAGTTTGGTCATCAACCATGACCCCCCCATAAGCTGGGAGATACATCATTACAATTGCATTCCATGCCAAAAATACTGCATGTATGCAGCTGCAACCATCCCAGTTGTGGCTCATTTAGTGACATCTCAGACTCAGTACTCTCATCTTTTCCTAGAAGCATATATGAGATCTTTTCAAACCCAATTGTCAGCTATGGTCAAAACCCACTATAGTCTGCTGAGTTATACACAGAAGCAATTTTGTGAATATTGAGAGATTAGAATATAGGTGGATATTCTACTATAACAATGCTACACAATAATTGGAAAAGCAGAATTGCAATGTATACATACATGCCAATAGCAATGGCTGCCAACAGCTGGGTAAGCTCAAGTTGAAGTAACATTGTCCTTGAACAGCTGGTTTGCATCCAGGGTACCTGTGACCACAGCCCTTCATTGTTCACCTTCTTGCAACAATTCTTTGGGTGCAACACCTCTTATGACAACAGACATGCTTTCATGTCTTGGTGCCATCACTTGATGGTGACATAAAAGACTTTGGAAAAGGAAATCATCATAATGAGGAATGAGAATGCCATGATGCTGGCCAGTTGAAGGAAAAACCAAACAAGGAAAAAAGGAAGAGGAGAGAAACAACACAGAAAACTTTTAACAATGTAAAAGGGAAAGAAGGGTAATGCTTTTCAGTTTCCAAGTACATCATCAAACCAAAGCTTATAAACCAGGAACACCACTAGTGTCTCTGGCATCTAGGTAGTTCATCAGCAACAAAATATTTGATCATTTATACAGGTTTATTAGGAGGGACACATACCAGACTGAGAAGGAAAATGCTCAGAAAAGATAATTTCTGCTTCCTTTTGTCCACAAAATCTTGAACATCTGCCAAACCACCAATATGATCAAAATCTCCACTTAGACTTCCCCACAGCCACAAATCAAGCAAATATTCATGTAGACAATCTGATGATGGCACAAAACTAGAATTTTGCTTGTGTACCCAAGAGAACTACAGTGCAAAAATCGTCAGCACTTTGAGCACTTACTGAAAATCTCACGTATGAACTGCTCCCACCAGCCCCTCCATTCTCCAAACCTCAGCACTCAGAGCTATCACTTTAGAATGCAATTGCAAAAGAGATGAAAGGAAATACAGCTTTCTCAAGCTGAATAGTTCAGCAGCTGCCAGCTAAAAGAAATGAAGCATAAATAATCTGCATCTATTCAGCAGGTTGTTACAGAGTGAAGATCTCTCACCTTGCCAATTAGAAGCGGTATGAGCAGTATCTCCACCAATGCCTTCAATAGAGGGCCAGCTGGAAGAGATACTCCACTGCCATGCCCCACTAATGCTGATAGCATGTATGGCATCTATGACATGTGATTGAGAACATCAATGTACCTACTGGTTTTCCAAGTAATCCTCTAGATTGCTGTTTGCTTTTATGTGTGATGTTGGGTGATAATTTACAGGGTTGAAGAGCTTACAACCAAACAATGTATGCAAGATGCAAACTAGAGGGAGACAGATTCTTACACCAACAATGTGTTGCAAGAGATGGATACTAGAGGGAGGTAATTGATTCTTACAGTAAAAATTCCCAGCAGGTTTGATGTGACTGTTAGAGCTAAAGCCAATGCTGTATTGGCCCCTGCAAGCTGTCAGTGACATCCACAAGTCAATTCTGTCTGGGAAGTTGCAAATCATGGACAAAACACAAGTCATTTCTATATACAACAACAACAGATAGTATATGGAGACATACAGAGATTGCAGAGAAAGTCAGTGAAGACCACACCATACCTGGGTTAGAGAAATCCCACTGGTGAGAGTGGTTGGTACACAACAGAAAATTGCCAATCCTGCACTGGCCAAGGAAAACACAGAGTTCCATGATACTCCAATAACAAAATCACTCAAATGAAACATTGAAGCACAATAAGAGAAAGCTCTGAATCAATCACACAGTAGCTGAACCCTGTAAAGCCTGAATAAATGGAGTTGTATCAAATTACAGAAACATGTAGAAAACAGAGAATGTAGACAATCACTAAGCACTACCTGTAACGAGCTCTCTAGGTACCAAATTCAGACGCAAAACTGGTACAGCCATCAAGGGTGTTATGAACAAGATTGAGACCTGCAGTGGAACCACCGACCATCATAGTAGAGTATTACTTCTTTGTACTAGTACACAGTGATTCTCGTTTCCATGGGATGGAAGGCAGAGCTGTCTTTGCTCACATCCATAACTGTTAGAAAACAGAAATGGGTCTGTCATGGCTGCACAGGCCACTGATGGGAGTCTAACTGCAATGCAGACATTATTTTGTTTCAACAACCTGGGTTTCCCCCTATTCTTCACTTGCATGATAGAAACAAAGAAAGTGAAAATGCACAATTTTGCTTCAAACAAGATGGGCTTTCTCCTATTCTCTTGCATAGCAAGAGAATTGACAAAAGAGATCTGACTACACAAATATGAATTGAGGAGTAAAAGGGTGCCAGTAAAAAAATCACCAGACCGAAGAGGACAGCAGGCCAAGCCTTGGCAGCCTTTGCAACATCTCCTGTACTAAGTGTCAGCCCTGCGAAGCCAACAACAATGAATCCTCCTCAATCCTGTTTGTAGGAAAAACCAGAAACTGCAGTAAAGTATCACACAATTGTTGCAAACCCAGAAATGCAGAAAGATGTATCCAACAACTGTGACAAAACCAGGAATGCAGAAGAAGTATCACACAATTGTCACAAAACCAGGAGTGCAGAAAAAGTATTCACAATTGTGAAGCTCACCAGAGATCACAAAGATGGCAGATGTGGTCCATTTGGAAACACCCCACTGCTGCATGAGCTGACCTGGTTGTGGGAATGTCAAGCCTATTGCAACTCCTGTCACCAAAGCTGTTCTCACCAGCAAAACTCCAACTGATGCGTCATGCAAGGAGGGAAAGAAAGAAAAAAAGGGGGGACAAAAAGCTTCAAGCAGAAGAATAGTTTCAACAGAATCAGGAAACACACAAAAACAATGCAACAACAGGCAGGCCAGGCCACACCAACCTATGGGAAGAAAATTTGCAGCTGCAAAATCGAGAACAGAGTTGCTTGTAGACTCCAATTGTTTCAAAGCAGCAGCAGCAGCCTCATCAACATCATCATCATCATCATCACCACCACGTGCTGCTGCTGCCTTGGAACTTGCATTGTTGGATCTCCCCTCCTGCAGCAGCAAAAGAACAGGAGCTAAAAAAAATAGGGATTTTGCGAGTTGTGATGGAGATTTCTATATGGCAATGGAAAATGAAAGCTTCCAATGGAAAGACAGGAAGGAGGAGGAGGAAGGGGATAATTTACTTGGAAAGAAGGAGTAGCAGCATTGTGGAAGAGCGGAACTCTTGTTGTCCGCAGGAACCGAGGTTGTTGTTGTTGTATCCGAGAAGTTGAGAAGCCATGGATGTGGAGAGAGGAGAGGGCAGCAATATGGGAGGCGGTTGGCAGAAGCAAGGAAGAAGCCATCAGAGAGAGCAGATCTGAGCTCTCTGCAGAAAGCTCGGAACTCTGCACTTAATCAGCCGAGAAAAACTTGGAGGAGAAGCCAGAAAGCTGATGAAGACGACCACGACGAAGAAGAAGAAGAGGGGAGCGAAGGACGAGAGAGAGAAGAGATGCTCGATCACCTGTTGTCGACTTCGGTTGCATTTTCCGAATCAGATCGGCGACTTTGATCCGTAACTCCTTCTTCTCCTTCTTCTTCTTCACGGAGGAGAAGAATTACGGAAGAGACTTCAGCCAGATACGGGATCTAAGATCATAAATTGTCTACTCGTCAATCCAATTTCAAATCGAAGCTTCCTCAAATCCCCTTCTGGAAGAAGAAGGAGAAGAAGAAGAAGAGGCAGAAGGTGACGGATCTGTGGAAAGTAGTGCCATTCTAGCTCTCAACAGACACGCACATACACAGCGACACAAGTAGAAGCATAAGCAGAAGCAGCAGGTACTTACATTCCCGTGTGTCCCCTCCCTCACTCCCTCATCCGCTTGTCAGTAGAGAGAAAAGAATGCATCACTTAGGGTTCCGTGTTTGCTGCTGCTGCCGCTGTAGAATTCTTCTGCGCATCAGAAAAGGGGGGATATAGGTATCAAGGAGCTTCAGAAGAGGTGAAATCGCTAATAGGGGGACGGATGTGAAGAAGCTCCTTGATGTCTGTCGGCATGCTTCTTTTGCGTCTGATCTTGTCTGGAGCTTCTTGCGTCAATCCCTGCATGAGATACAAGCGTCTGATACAAGATGATGGATATCTCCTGTTGCTGGAATAGAGCTGTAATGTAGTGATGGTGTTTTTGCTTTCCGTCAGTTAGTTGGCAATGGAAGAAGATATGCCGGAAGTACCCTGATGTATCATCAACAGCAGAGGAAGAAGCAGCTAATGGTGAAGAAGAAGAAGAAGAAGAGGTGGAGGAGGAGGAGGAGGAGGTTCTGGATCTTTTTCCTGATGAGTTCCAATTGTTACCAATTGAAAGAAAGCAGGAGGAAGAAGAAGCTCAAACAAAAGGGATCAAGAGAAACTCAAGAAAGAGATATGTTCAACATCATAAGGGTTTTCTATTTGGTTTTGATCACAATAACTAACAATTCTGCACAAGCACTTGAAGAAAAACAAGAACAAGAACAAGCTAATGGTGAAGAAGAACAAGAAGAGGTGCAGGAGGAGGAGGAGGAGGAGCTGTCTTCCTGATGTTCCCAACATTACCAGTTGAAAGAAAGCAAGAAGAAGCTCTCGAAAGGATTGAGAGAAACTCAATAGGTATGTAAACCTCATGGTTTCCATTTTGTTTTGATGGGTTTCATTCATGATGTTGAGTGTTGCTGTAAATTGTTAGGAGAAATCAAAAGGGATGTCTGGAAAAAGATACCCTACACAGTGGGGGAGTTTCCTGTCATATGAAACTGAAATTTGGTGGCTCATATTTTGCACAATTGTGAAGAGAGTGTAGAGGAACCTCTTCAACTGCCAGCAATGAAAAAGATGTCTTGCATATCTCTCTACTCAACAGGAGCACAACCATGCAAAGTAACTGAAGAAAAAAGCATTGTGATGTGATGCGAAACATGTGGGGGAGAGAGCATTGATTGAAAAATGCATTGATCACACACACACACAGAGCTTGACATCCTTATTGACAGGTCAAAGTGGCATCAATGCAAGCCATTCTTTTTTGTCCACTTGGGTTTCTGTTGATACAAGCACTCCCTAAAAATGGTGTTATGCTCAGGCCATGGCTTTGAATTCTATCTCTCAATGGAAAGTATAGTCTAGTCTTGGACTTTGGTTGCTTCTGGAAATGTGACAAACTCTGGATGCAGATATTTGTTTGATGGTTTGCCTGAAATTTTAGTAATCTACTTCTCGACAGCCACTGCTGGGAGCTGATGAAGTCAGTGGGTAGTCATGGCAGCTTGTCCCTGCTATATTGTGATGAATGCGATGAAGGTCTGACACTTTTGTGAGTGACTCTCTCTCATAAGATTATGACTGCACTCGTGTGATATTGTAACTTTACAAAGTGTTTGTTATTGTGGAGATCAATATTATGTATATTCTTGGACCATCTCCATTGTGATGGAAAAATGATGTGCATCTTAGTGTCATTTCAGCTCTAGTATTGTGAAGAATGCATCTTCTTACTCCCTCTCTGTCTGACTGTGTTGCATCAGTCACTGCAGGAATGGCTGAATAGAGAGCTCCACTCCCCTAAGTGCTGTTTGCTGTATTGTGCATAAGTGGACCAGAAATGGTATCTCTGCTGGATTGCCCTGAATTCCTTCTGCTCTTCCCATCCAAGGTATTCAATTTGAGAATTAATGCTGTAAAACCCTGAAAGAAGCCTCATTTCCACTCTGTGTTTTATGCAGTGTTGTGCTACACATGTGGATTTCATTGCAACTTTAATTCTCTCAGGGACTGATTCCCCTCCCTTTTGGTTATTGTGAGCCCCTGAGCACCCTGTCGGGTTTGGGCTTGATCTTTGCTAAAACAACTCACTATGCTTGAGCTATTAAAATGTACAAGCTGATGGACTGACTGCAGCTGTCAGATTAGATTGGTGTTTCTTCTTCTTCCTTGTTGCTTTTGTTCTTCCTGTTGCAGGGACTCTCCCTGTAAGTTAATCAGAGAGTATGTACCATTTTGTCTTATGAATCAAGGATATTGAACGATCCCTTTGTGAGCTAACACTAAAATTGGGTGACCTGATGGTGGCACGTCAAATGTGTATGACAGATAATATGATAATGGTGGATGGCCATGGATGCTTTTTACTCTACAAACAATCGTGATGGTAATATGCATGCGCAATCATTCTGGATATGAGAAGATGAAACATGGAATTCTCTGTTTGATTTTACTTTTGCATGAAACTGAGAATTCTATGTGTCATCTTCTCTGTTTGGCTGTTATGTTATATACTCTGAATTACCACCTGCAGAAATTTGGGCAAACAAGTTGTGCTATCACTTAAAGCAAGGTGTGAGTTGCTTCTTTTTGTGGTGGTGTTCTGTCATAAGTGTAGTTGAAGGGGAAACATTGATTCTCAAACCTTTAGTGGTATTATGTCTTGAAAATTTTGGTGGCTCTTCATGGTCAGTTTGTGATGATGTAGTAATGATATGAAATGGAAACAAATTGTGAATTTTTTTGTAATGGGCATTCACACTTCAAATTTGAGCAACTATGAAAATACTAATGTTTGTTTATGGTGCGATGTTTGTGTAAGGTACAAGGTATTTGAACACAAGGGCGGGGAAAGACCTCGCATAGAGATGCATACACAGGGACTATCTCCCTTCAACCAGTTGTGTCAAAAAAATTCAGGCAACTTCTAACCAATGTTGAACATACACTAGCTATTGGATTTTGAGCAATGGAACGTTATGGCAAAAACTGTTTCAATGTTGGGAGGTTTTGTGACTATAAAATGTGAAGAATTGTTGATCTATGTTTGTTTTCATTTCATGACCATGCACAACAAAAGGCATTTCAAATTAAATGAAATTTACATCCTTGGTTTTTTTTTTTTCCTATTTGCAAGCATATATGTGCAATTGAGCTTCATCAAATCAAGTTTCTACTAGTGAAAGGCTAAAAGAGGACTAGCATAATCTTACAACCCAAAAAAAAAACAACCATGCATTCAACCAAAGTAATCAAAACTCTTATAAATTGAGAAAAGAGAACCATTATACAAGGGAATGGCTTTTAATTTTTCCATTGTTTACAAGACATACACAAGAGCATGGGTTTTAATTTGCCCATTGTTTACAAGACATACACATGAGCATTTGTTCAAATAAAAGGAAGTTTTCAAAATCAATCGTTGGATGTCCTTGTTTTAGCAAATGCCATATGGCAACGAATTGCACATATTTCTTCTTATTCTTTGCCTTCCTTGCCTTGCTAGTTGAAGTGTCATGCCTTATGGAAACATACGATTTCTCATTCTTCACATGTGTATTGTTGAGGTTTACATAATATGCACCTAACAACCATTCTGGGTTTAACAATAATACACTTCTTTAAACTTGAATGTTTGATGAAAGAATCGAACTTTGGAACTAGCAATTTATTTTCCCCTTCCCTTCAATCTTGGAGCAAATCTTGCACCTCCCAATCCTCTTCTCTCTCCCCCCCCCCCTCCAACCCTTACCCCCCCCATAAATAAGTTGAGACAAAATAACCGTTGTAGCCCATCTATCCTAATAAGCCCTATTAATTTCCTATTTTGAATTACCCTAAACCTTTAAACTTGTATAATATAAATTATTTAAGTTAAATTTGTTTTAACTTGATTAAAGTATGTTATTTAAATTAAACTTGGTAAAACTTGTTTAAATTTGACTAAACTAAGATATTTACGTTAAACTTGACTACATTTGGGTAAAACTAATTATTTAAAGTAAACTTCATTAAAATTCATTAAAATTCATTAAATTAGGCTAAAGTAAATTATTTTGGGTAAACTTGGAAAAACTAAGTTATTTAATCTAAAGTACATTAAAATAGGTTATAATTGGTTAATTATGTTAAATTAGGTTATTAAAACAAAACTTGGTAAGATTTGGCAAAATTTTGTAAAACTTGGCTACGAAGGTTTTAATAATATAATATTGGCTAAATTAATCACTTAAATTAAACTTGGTTAAATTTAAAATATTTAGGCTAAAATAAATAATTGAACCTACTTAAGTTAAACTTAGTTGGACTAGGTTATTTAAACAAAATTAGGCTAAATTAAGCTAAAGTAAGTTAACTTTGGTGATGTTATTTTATTTATATTTAACCCAAGTAAATTAAGTTAATTTTGGTTGAAAATTTTAAATTGAACTAAATTAAGTTAAACAAGTATACTTGGAATAAATTAAGCCAATTAGATTAAACTAAGTTAAATTGATTTAAGTAAGGTTAAAGAAGGTGAAGTTAGGTTTCTTAGGTTAAATTAGGTTTAACATAGGCTAAATGTAAGTTAAACATATCAATTTTACCTAAGCCAAATGTAGGTCAATCTTATAAGTTTAAACTAAACTTACCCTAAAAGTTAGACCTAATTTAAACTTAAAGACTAAACTTGGTTAAATGTAAAAACTGAACCTATAAACTGAACTTAATAAAATTTAATTTTATAAGTTAAACTTAAGTTAAACCTAAAAGTTAAAATTAGATTAAATTAAATCTAAAGGTTAAAGTAGGCTAAACCAAAGTCAAACCTAGGCTAATTTAGATTGAACTTAATCATATGTTCATATTTATTTAGTTTTTTTAATAGTTGGTCAAACAAGGTCAACTATGTTCAACATGAATACTAGTTATGTAGTTGTATTTATAATCATGTAGTCCTAATAATGATTGTAATTGAAAAAATGATAACAACTCAAGTCCAAACTTAACTACATGATTACAATTGGACAGTAGTTTTAAATTATCCTAATCATGAAAATCATGTTTTAGTGTAGTGACTTCATTTCATGCTTAGCTTGCATTGTGTTTTATTTAAATAACAAATTTTTTAAAATATATATATATTGTTAAGTTTATTTCACAAGTTCATATAGTATTTTTCAAGTTGTATATTTGTCTTATCCTTGACAACTTATCACTAACCACAAACATTGTTGGTTTCACTTCCTAGCTCCTAACCTTGCACAAAGCAAAAAGAAAAAGAAAAATACTAATTTGACTAAGAACCAAATGTAACCAAAGTGAAATAAAAATAATAATTCAAATCAAGTTCATGGGGGAACCTTGAGCTAAAGCTAATTAATGAAGCATGAAGAAAATGAATGCAATAGAAGTTGAGTGAAACAAGAGCCAACAAAAGATGAACACAAGAAATCAAGCATAACAATAATGAAGCAAGAGCCAAACAAGAATGTAGCTTGAACCAAAAATAAACAAGAGCAAAGTAGGAAACAATAATGAGAAGAAGCGAAATAAAAACCAACTGCAAGCAAGAGCAAAACAAAGCAAAATCAAAATAAAATCAAGAGTTAAGCAAAAATGAAATAATCATAAGAACACTGCAAGAAAGAACAAAACAAAAGAAGATGAAAATGAAGCAAAAGTAAAAGAAAGTGAAGTATGCAAAACATGAAGGAAAAAACAAGATTGAAGAAAAAAATGGGGCCCAAACGAGAGCTTGGGCTTCATTTAATTTTCAAAAATGAAAAATGCAATAGGAAGCAACATGATAATGATCTAAACTTGAAACACCTTAAATTAAATGTCCTGAAACATGTGTCCTAAACATAGCCAAAACCCTTAGACCATAAACCTTAATGCTTGAAAATTGAACCCTACTTCACTTTGATACCTTGCATGGGTATTACTTTCCAACGTAAAAAAAGGGTTAAATCTTAGGGGCCCAATTCTCACTATAGTGAAAACCAAAAGTCTAGTTCTCATATCAATTATCATTTTTGGTGATACTTGCTAATTTTCATGGTGAAATTTGGATTTAAAACATGGTCAGTTTTCACTTGATTTTTAATAATTGCCCAATAATGGAAGAAACCATGTTCATCCTTATTCATACAAGAGTTGTTTCAAAACTATGCTTTTGAAATGCATCATGCATGCTTATTATAAATAAAACTTTTGTTTGCACAAACATTGATTTGGTAGTTGTGAAGGTTTTGGATGAAGGTAAGAAGTCAAATGGATATTAGGAGTTCATCAAATTTATCATCTACCATAACAAGAATTATGGACTATATATACATGTCATTGCATCTATTTTTGGAAGTTTATAATAACTTATATCAAGAAGGTACCAATTTCAGCTTCAGTTTCTCATTTGGGTTGTGCAAACTAGTTTTTTTAATTTTAAATTATTTTTTAAAAGTAACATCATTAGAAATTGTTTCCAAAAAAAAAAAAAAAAAAAATTAATTAACAAAATATTTCAAAAAAAATATAAAAACTTTATAAAAATCAAAAACAACTTTTTCTTTTTTTTAAAAATAAAAACAAAAAAA
>Ga0116231_10002885_pt1 | contig 35867 bp, 27 predicted proteins | sample S1TSphgellanicum_2_FD_89695 | JGI IMG/M metagenome (GOLD analysis project Ga0116231, IMG submission 89695) | Host-associated microbial communities from peat moss isolated from Minnesota, USA - S1T2_Fd - Sphagnum magellanicum MG | ecosystem: Host-associated > Plants > Peat moss > Unclassified...
AAAAAAAAAAAAAAAAAAAAAAAAAAACCCACAAATCATTGACATGAATGTCCCTTTTCATGTCCAAATTATACAAGAAAATTAAAATTAAAATTGATATAAATAATGATGAACTATTGGAAACCATATGGGAACATATGAAAGACATAATTTTATTTCATAACATGAAGAAATTGGAAACACAAAACAAAAGGAACAAGGTTGTAATGGAATAAGGTCATATTTTTAAATTGGTGTTGAGGACACAAAAAATAATTATCTTTGGGTGGGGAAAGATTTATGGAACCTTTTGAAATACTTATTCTAAATCGAAAATAAAAATGTGGTGGATAAGCACCATATATTAGATGAAATGTGAATGACAATCAATGAAAACCCATTTGTTATGGATGAAAATAATAATGTCCATGGATGAAAATTAGATGTTAATAAATGAACTTCATTCATGAACAACAAGCTAAAGTGAATGAAATATTTTGTTGGGCATAATAAGCATTATCAAATGAGGTAAAAAGGTGTTGAATTATGGTGAAAACTAAAAACAAAATTGTAAATATGTCCATGTAGTGCAATCATGAAAATCACGATTATTATGGCAATATGTATTAAAAGATTAACGTGCTCTTGGTAGGAAATTAAAATTAAAATTTTGTTCAATCCAATTTTAAGTTTTGGTTTGAATAAAAGACTTTTGAAATTGAGCTTTATTGTATCAAACCATGTCCAATTTAAAGGGCCCTTTGAATTTTTTTAATACAAGCTTATTGATGATTAAAAAAAACTGGGGTGATAGGAAATTATAAGTCACATTCAAAAATCACACCCAATTTTTAAGATATGTAATTTGAAATTTACAGAAATACATTTCAATTTTCAATGCATATGAATTTCAAAGTTTTTTATCACATGTTAATGTGGTAAACTATTAGTGTTGTAAAATGCAACAATTGAGCTTCTAATATTGAAATCGATTGAATTATGAAAAATAAATTTTGATATGATTTGAAATTTTGATCATTTTTTGTACGAAACAAAAAAGCAATGCATTTTCAAAAATAAATATGTTTTCAACATTGAAGGTAAACAAGGTATTGAAGCAAAAGTTTTCAACCACAAATTTCACTTTATAATAACTAGTGGTAACCTGTGCTTGCAAGGCACGACACGACACTGAAACAGTGATGACCCCTAATGACGACCCCTGAAACCCTAAAGCTCAACGACATTCTGCCATTTCAGAAAGTCATGACTATGGGAAATTGGAAAAATACAAAAAACTGTCGGTTTCATATTTTAGTTCATTGATTTTTTGAGAACCGTGAGAATGAATGGTAAGAACCACTTTTCTAATAACCTGCTAATGGTGGTTGGTTCCAGTGTTGGTTCTGGTTCTTTGAATTTTTTTCCCCATAATCAAAGAATCAACGGTTCCGGTTCTTTCAAAAGAAGAACCAGAGGTTTTATGAAAGATTCGATAAAAAAGCGCACTGGTTCTTAGACTTTCTTTTTTTTTCTTGAAAATTTGGGAACCATGGTTATATAGCCGCACCGATTGTTTGAAAATTTTAAAAAGCGGTCGCTAAATGAGTGGTGCATACCCGGTATGATAACTAAAAGGCATCTTTCATTCATTCATTCATTCACATAAGCACCCCACAGTGATGGGAAAGCATGCATTCGTGCGTTATTGGGTACGATGGGAACGTACTTTCTTTTCCTACATGGCGGAACGAGCCATTCCAAGAAATAACCATCCATCCACTAGATGCCTGAACACCGGTTTCCATCAGATCGCATTGGGCCAGAGTGATTCAGCACCCACCGGTGCACCATCCATCCACTGGATGCCTGAACTTGTTGTGGATGAACCTGAACTTCCCCCGTGCCTAGCCCGCCCGTGCTAGCCCACCATCACAGACAAACAAACTTGCTGAATTAATATATTAGATTTGATTTTGGGCCAAAGGGACCCATTAAAGTCCTTTTGTAAATAACAACGCAAATTCAATTGATCTTGCTTTTTTACAATTAACAATAAAAAGATTAATATTTGTATAATGACCTACATTGGCGTAGGTTTTAAGATATCGTCCATGATATCAGTTCAAATTTTGCATCCATTCCCAAGTCCCAAAAGAGGTTGGTTGTATGATCAAGTTTTATTTTTAATTCTAGCAATTTTCTAAACCTATAGTCTAATACATGATAATCACTTAAGGGATTTGACATAATGCCCTAAACTAGCCTACTACATTGATACAAAATAGATTTTGGTAGAGAGATCAAGATTGCCAATGTATTTGTTGTATTTGTTTCGCTAAATATGTTGCATGCATCATAAAGTTTGAAATTATTATTATTATTATTATTATTTAAAAATTTCAGTACTCTAACCAAAAAAAATTTACAAGGTGTCCAAGGTTTAGTATTTTATTAGCGTATTTTAGGCATTGAGACAACTTGGATAGTATGGACTTAATTTTTGCATCATTACAATATCATGAATGATTTACAATTTTTTTCAAATTTTTTTATATTTTATATTTGTATTATGTTCATATTATAAAGATAATATCTCAATATTGTAATTATATTGCACGTACATCCTTGAATATAGATAATGTAACATGTTGCACAATTTGGATACAAACTTTATAATTGCATTAATTTGATATTTTCTTGATTCTATAATGTGTTATTTATTTATTAATGAAGGGAAAATAATACTTCATTGTTGTCCAAATTAGTTTACAACAATAATTAGATTGTGCATATTTAATTAAACTTAAATTATACATGTCACTAGCTCCCTTTGTCTAAATATCTAATCCATAAAACATAAACCATTGTAACTATTTTAAAAAAATTGTTGCTAGTGGTGTGAAACATAGTGAAGCCATAAATTTGGTTTTGTGATTCATTCTCTTGTTATGAACTTTGATTCCTACAATTGCAATTGCAAAGCAAGTATGCTTTGATTTGTGTGCATGTTTTTATGTGTGACTTTGTTAGTTTCAATATTGTCAAGCATCATTTTAACAATGCACAACTAACTATTTGTACAATTAAAAAGCATCCAAAAGGTGCCGCATAATTAGGGTTTGATATGATATTTCTAAAAAGCCAATAATGGGAGAAAACAAAAACAATGAAGGATTATAGATTTACCAATGGAACCCTTAGGGCCAACTAGCCCCAAGTGGCATAAGTCACAATATGAAAGGCCAATAACAAGAGATCCAACCATTGGATTTCTCACAATGATTTTGTTTTTGGCAAAAAAAAAAAAAAACACAATTCATTAGATTCATGTAGTAGTTTTTATAGCATGTAGCCAATTGTTTTTTGAATAATTTTTTTTTTCCTTTCATATTTAGAACCAAATTTGGTTATGACTTGTGTTTTCTTTTTTTTTTGTTCCAATTTTTTGCACTATGGCAACAAAACGAATCTAGTGCGAATTGAACAAAGTGATATTTTTGGGGAAAAAATTAGAAGTTGTCATATTTAGACAATGAATTCTTATAGGTCACCAAAACTAGGTAGGATTAAAAATATAAATTTGATTGTCATGTTTGACCTCTAGCCAAATTTGGCTCACTCCTTTGTGGGATGATTGCTTGTCCACCTACTTGACAAAGTTGGAAAAAAAAAAAAAACTAAGTGGGGGGTTTTTTTGGGGAGTTTTTTGTTTGAAGCCAAAGTGGCTATCCTCCATTGGAAGGTGTAAAAAAAAAATGAAGACCATTCTTGGAAATATTTAGCCAATTTTGGTTATTTATCCAAATATGAAATACAAAATTTGAATTTTCCTTTTACATTTTGGCTACCCACCAAAAACCAAGTATGGAAATCTAGCAAGTTTTACTTTTTTTCCCTCTCACTTCTAGTGCTTGAAAACCTCCAAAATAACTTTTTTTTTTTTAAATTTAAAAATGAAAAAAAAATCCAATTAAAAAGCTTGATGGCAAGCATCCCAAAATACATTTTACCATGTGGCAACACTTGTGTAGAATACCATTCAAATAGTAGTCACTACTAAGTAGGTAGAACTATGACAACACCCCTCCCAAGAAATATTTTGCGAATTTGTTAATTAAAAAAAAGGAAGATTGTGATCTAGAATTTTAGTTTAAATTAACCTTTTGGCCATTTTTTGCCCAAATTTTTTTTAAAAATAAAAATTGCAACCACCCCCATTTTCAAGATTTCAAGGATGGAACCTTTCAAAGTATTGTTTTATGAGTTGATGATGACTTTTTCAATGGCCCAAGGATGAGTAGTATTATTGGCCCATACCAATTTTTGCACTCTATTGAGGTGACCATTTGGTTATAATAATTGAAATTGACAAGGTGGGGTGGTTGTGGTTTTCATCAAATGTGTTGCAATTTGTCATTTGTCACAAACTTTTCCATTGCAATTTGCCATGGTGACACGGTGGTTAAAAGGAAACTATGGGGGAAATCAGCCCTCATTCTATTTAGATATATTATTTAAAAACAATTTGCTTGAAGATAAGTTATGGTGGTGTTAAGGTTCACAAGTAGCATTCGAAATCAATGTTTATTTTGTTGGTGAATTTTTGTCAAATTTTGACCTAAAAAATATGATTTCAACCCATACCAAGGCCTTTCCATTGAAAAAATGGCCCAACTTTGTCAAATTTTGAAAGGAAAAAATTCCAAATCACCAACATTTTATGAGAAGTTCTAAACAAGTAGCCAAGAATATTTTTTAAATTGTTTTTTTTCTATCATATCTAGTATGTAGCCAAATTTGGCTAAATTGTCTTTTTGGAGGATCAACACTCTGATTACATCACAAAATCCTTAAAAGAAACCATGTTCAAAACCATTTATCAAGTTTTCATGCTCTAAAGAGTACACAATGAATCATTAGTGGTGAAAAACAAATCAAGTCTAAATTGCAATCAATGAACTTGAGTTGAATAGGGTGAGCTCTCTTGTAATCCTAACGACAATTAAAATATTTTGTAGTCATTGATGTATGCATCAAATGTTGGTTTTTGGATTTCTTTCAACCTACTTACACACCACCTTCAACAAATTTTGATTCAACTTTGTACTTGGCAAAATCCTTAAGATGTTCATTCATCAAATGTTTCTTAATGGAAGTGTTTCCATGGCTAGGGTTGTACTATGCCGATCCCTTCCTCAACCTCATGGTGTTTTGAATGGTTTGTAAGCATTAAGGAAAAAAGTGGTTGTGACAAATGATGCACCTTTTCACTTGCATAGCTTATCCATTGATCATACAATTATGACCATGAAGAGAAAAAATGTTCACCTAACATTTGAGCAATGTTGTAATACCTAAACTTGTTGATTTTTTTGCAAAAGAAGTAGAGTGTGCTTTTTATACCACAACTTTTAAAACTATTTGAACCTCATCTTCTTGACTTTAGGTAGCTTGCAACAACTTCAACATTGTGCAAGTAGTCTCTTGTGGTTCTTGCAACTTGATTTGTGGCTCATGAGCTTCTAATATGACCGGTCTCATCCCCAATTTAAGCCTCAAAGTTCGAGAAACATATTCCTTTCATATAAACAAAACTTGCAAAAAACAAAGGAATTAGTCGTTAGTTGTACCCATTGAAAAATAATGCTCTTATGATAAAAAGTTGTGATAATAAACCAAAGAGTTGACACTAACCACCAAACTAACAAAAGTACATAACATCACTTCTACTTTCTATCGATTTCAAAGCACAAGCAAGTGGGTTATGACATAAGCATCCTTTGCTATTGGGAAACATAATGCACACAATGAATTATGAACACTAAAGTTGTAGTTTAGAGAAAATGGACAAGGGACACCATGAAAAGAATCGCAAAATATAAAGCATAAAATATAATAATCTACAATCTACACGTGCCACACCAAATAGAAACACATGTTTGCAAGTTGAATAAAATAACCACAATCTAGTGCAACCACAAAAAAGATTTTGATCATTGAAGTAGCCACAAAGTTGTGCAACATGCGTGCAAAATCACAAAATCCTAATAATGCATTGAAATCATATTCTTACCTAATATTCATACTTAGTTCCATCACCACCTACTAATATTCATACCTAGTATCTCTCGCACTCCTCATATTCCTACCTAGCTCCATTGACACAAACATGAATATTGGCCTCATTTGTAATATAGCAAAATCCAAGAGCCAAGCCAATCTAATATGAAAGTTCTAAACCCTAAAAACATACCCACCTTGCTATGAGTATCACCTTGGGTACATAGACAATTTCATACCCAATTGATATGTTCTTTAATATCAATATATACACCAATACTATATACCCAAGTTGCATTCTTTATATGGATACAAACATTCCAGTAATGACAAAGGGAGGAGAGGAGGTTGATATAGAGAAAAGAGTAAGCTCGTGAAGGAGAGAGAGAGTTGGTCAAAAACTCTCACATAGACAAACTAAATTATTTTTATTGTGTCGATTTATGTTCTTGTCATTTAGCTAAGTTTTGTTTACATTTTTAATTGTCCTTTGAGGTATTTGTCATTTTGCCATTTCTCTTTTTTTTTTTTGCAACACACTTTTACTATCTAACTCTTAAAATGCTTGATAAGTCAAAATGTTTTATTTGGAATTGGAAATGGATGTGGGTTATTATTGTAGTACATGGGTCAATTTGACAATTATAGTTGAACATTTAATTAATTTAAAAAAACTCAATTCAACATTTTTTTTTTTAAAAATTCTATATTCAACAAAGGTTGAGATTTTAATTAGCAAATCAATAGATGTCAAGAATTAATTAGTTAAAAACCAATGCCAATTGCACCTTCATGAAATTAAAAGTGATTTAAGTAGTCTACTTTTTAGATCAATGGAAGAGTCCTTATTACTCTCTCTTGTCAAGCTACCAACTCTGTCATGTGCACATACTAGTCAATCAATTAATTTCTTTGTGAAACTTCTTAGTAAACAAGAACCATTGAATGGGAGAAACAACATGGGGAAACAACAAAATATTTATATTTTTCTAATTTTTTTGACTCAAAAAATTCACCAAAAAAATTAATTAATGTCAAATTGACCCAGGTACTACAATATATAGTTTACTAAATGTGAATTTTCACATGGATTTTGTAGAATCACTTTCACATTTGCAATAAAAAAATTGCAATGCTTCATTCTTCATTTTGAGAACCATGTTTCGAATTGACTCTTTTTTTCATGAGTACCTAACTTGGTGATTGTAAGTGTCATGTTATGATGCACATGTTAATGTCATGTCAAAAGTCTTTTGTTTTTTTGGCCAGCAAAGCTTTCAATCCAACCTTGGGCATCACGTGCCTGATCCTCCCCTAAGACCTTAATCTTTAGTTGCAATCTGATTATCCCTTGCTTGATCTTTGGCTACATTTGCTTAAACATTGAATTGAACAGTTGGATTTGCAATCCCATTCAGTAGATTGGATTGGGCGTCTAGCTACAGCTTCAAGATGGCTGATGTAAAATGGCTATAAAAAGGGATTCCTGCTAAGTTGGTGTAAGGATTTGAATTTAGCAATGTCAGGTTCATCAGTAGGAATAGGCATTGCCACTCCAGTCTTACTATGAGTGGTTTGATGTTCTGTTGATTTGAAAGCCCTATATTCCTCACCCCATTTACAAAAGTACTTCAATTGCCGAAACTACTGGGTGGATCAATGAAGAGTTCCTTTTGGTCTGTAACCCCATACTTGCACAATGGAATGAATGGAGCAGCAGATATATTAGAAAACAAATGTGAAGGGCATGCCCAACATATGATGCCACCGCTCCACACCTAAACTTAGTCTAGCACATTCAATCCAGGTTTTACACCATGTTTCACACAAAGAACATGTCAATGCCAGTTAACATTCCCCAAGTCTCACATTCACGGGCTCACTTATATAGCATCCCCTGTTGGCAACTCATGAACACCCTCTAAACACCCTCAATGCTTCAATGGTGGAGAACATATCAACAAGGCTACTTACTATACCTATGAGACTAATCATGAACATTCTCTCACTGGACACATCCAGCAGTAACCATAAGCATGATGCAGGACTTTAGGCCCTGGCGACAAAAGAAACATAGAAGAAATGGTGAGCAGTGTCAAGCCCTAGAAAATCAGACAGCTAGAATGGACATCTAAGAATTCCAGATTTTGAATTATCAAAGGAAGTCACCTTGGACAGGATACATTCAACTCGATTCCAGATTCCAAAACCTTCCTTGCAGAGTCTCCATACAAAACTGAGAACTAAACTCTGGACTCACATACCAGAAGGTTCCTGTTACAAATACTCACAACTACATTGAACCCACAGCCGTGAAAGCAAATGCTTCCTTTCCAAAAGGATGATGCACCAGATTCAATGATCAAATTTCCAGCTTTCAAGAACGTTGGAAGTGCTCTACAAAACAACTTAGACACAGCAACAGTGCAGCTGAAGATGAAAAAAGAATTGAGGTTAAGGAGATGAGAGTTGCAGAGAGAGACTGAACTCTGAGTCTCTACTGGAGACATAACCAATAGAACAGTCAGAACCCAATAGACTTACAACCTACAGACAAAATTAAACAGAAACAGTGACAAAATGATGAAAAGATGCAGGTATACTCATGAATCGGATAGCAATTCTACAGACCAGCAAAGAAACCCCAAACATGACTACAAGCAGCAAATACAATATGACAGCATCTAACAATTTCAGATTCTCAACTTATACCTGGAGAAATGTAGCTGACAGAAATAGACAATGTGGCCTCTTCTCCTGCCAGAAAGTCTTGACATACCATCTCAACTGCCTTCACAAATAGCCTATCTCTTACTGGAATCTTTGTCTATTGATATTGCAACTTGAGGTGTGCAGCAACAGTGGGCATTTGCAGAGTTGACAACCTCATCTCGTGAAAAATATTTGGTAGAAAATTGAAATCACTGAAGAACAAGAGGTAGGACTAGTCTCTCAATATATCCAGCTATTAACTGATAGACCTGATTCTGGAAATACTACTCATTCTGTTGGCATATACTCAAATGGTTCAGGGGGTGGAGGTTCATTGTCCTCAACAACCACAGTAGAAGCATGTGCATTAGGTGGCAATGTATTCCCTGCTGCTGCAGTTGCAGGAGAGTCTGTTGACACTAGCTCTACTGGTTCTGAGGGTTCTAAGTCTCTCAGCATGACAAATCCAGAAGGTGCTCGTTTCAATTTCAATGGAGCATATCGGGAATTCTCATTGAACTTAATGTATTTCTCTTGAGCAGGGACCACACGTGCTGGGTTACTAAGAACTTCAAATACAGGCTCAGCAGAGGTGGACTTTTTGCTGTCTACTACCCCTTCAACATCCATTGCATTTTCGTCTCTTGCAGTGGCAGTGCTCTCATCATCTACAAGGATTTCAGCATTACTATTTGGGCCATCAGGAATAGACTGGTTGTTAGAAGGTAGGGTTGCAGTAGCCTCCTGCACAATACTCTTTCCAGATCTGGATTCCAAATCCTTCCTGGCACCTCTGGCTTTGGCCCTCACAGATGTAGATAGGACTGCAGTTGGCAGTTTCACTGCAGAAGCAGTGGTAGGAGGAGCCACAGATGGAGGGTACCCAAACATAGATGGCTTTGCTTCAGAAGTGAAATCAAATTTGGGCATCCGAAGATCCTCATTGAGACCAATGAAGGCTGTGGGCACAAAGGAGAGACTAATAAAGTAAATAAGTGGGTACCAGTACCAGAACTGACTGAAGACTGCCATACCAACAACCGCAGTCACACGGTCATGCCCAGTTCGGGACTGCAACATGATGGCCACATTCCGACCCCCTGCATCTAGGATTCCTTGGGCAAGAATGGCCCCCATCTTGCTCATTGTTTCCTCATGCTTGTCATTGATGATTTTCTCAAGCTGCCGCCTAAAGCTGCCCACACGAACTTCACGAGCCTCTGTTGTCTGCAACATAACCATAGCCATTGCAATCAAAGCTCCCTGTCGAACAAAATCGACTGCATCAGATGTGAGGGGCTCCAATAGAGAAATGGCTTCACTCGATCCAGAACCTGCACATGAGATTCCCACTGCCATTGCAGCTCCATACCTCACATGGGCATTGTATGACTCTGAGAGTAAGGAGACTATTCGGGGAGTTTGTTCTGGTTCTGAGCAGAGCACAAACCCTAGTGCAAGCACTGCCGTCCTCCGGACATCATCACTTACATCTGAGACAGCAAAATGTAAGAGCCGCCGAATGGCACTGTTATTTGCAGTGCCTTGATATGCCATTGCAATGGCATACATACCTCCATACCGCAGGATAGGGTCTTGGTCTCTCGTCATTTGCTCAATCAGGGTATCTGCCTCCTCCTCTCGGCCATACACTACCAGCGCAATGCCAAGTGCTAAGCCTCGAATGATCTTCTCATGCTGAGTATCATGAGCATAAGTCAACATCTCATGTGCCTTCTCACTTGCTGTTCCCACCATGAGTAAACCAATGCTTATACCTGCTGCCTCCCCTGCCACTGCATTGTCAGTGTACAACACATTCTTTATATCTTCATAAATCTCCTCATCTGCAGTTCCGAGTGCTGCCAGACCTAACCCTAAACATGCCCCATGCTGGATAACATCATTACTAGTGTTCCGCAGACTCTCCAGCAGGAATTGCTTGATGCCCTCTCCATGGTTGGCATGAATCAGACCCAATGCATACAGTGCACCTCCCTCAGAATAAGGGCTTCCTCCCCCTAGACCTCCATTTTGGGGCAAGTAAGGAGCCATGAGGGATCTGCCTTGTTGGAGATGACCACGATGAATCACCCCTAAGCCTGCAGTGGCACTGAACTTGGCCCAATTAGTGGCCCTGCTCAGCCAGTCCAGATTCTCCCGCAAGAAGGTGTCAACAGTTGTACCAGCATGCATAAGGGCGTTTGAGTAAATGGTTGCACTGTGGCCCACACTGTTGCGCATCTCCACAGAATGCTTTATAGTTTTCAGGATTGCAAGGTCTGACCTGTTGTGGCTGTACAGGAACTGAAGAGTCAGGCTGATTGGTGTCTCTCCAGACAAGATTGCCTTCAACTTTGACAATCTGTCAGCATATGGTGACCTCTCTGGTAATCTCTCCGATGCAGAAGCAGTGTCTCCATTTCCACCAGCCGGGGTGCTCAAAGTCACAAGCTCTTCAGATGTGTCCATAGCCATGGGGCCACCATCAGTCATGGCACTGATACCATTCTCATTGTGTGCACCAACCACTCCATTTGGAAAACCTCCCACTTCTGGATTCAGTGCTCCGGCCACAGCCGGCTCGGGCAACCGATCCCTAACATTCAACAGAAACTTCTGGTACTCATTCTCGAACAGATCAAAAGCGACTTGATAAGCCAAAAGAGTATCATTCTTATCACCCTTCAGCAGCTTGTCCAGAATGTTTGCTACTGTGGACGGATCATCTAGGAACATGAGGCACTGGCATATGCTCAAGTAATCTGGCTGTTGCAGGTTCTGATAACTCTTAACCAGAAGCCTGAGAACCTCATGCCGGAACTCACGCCTGTTAACAAAAGTCTGAGAAATTCGAAGGCAATAGGAAAGCATGGCAGGTGCGTTCTCACTCCTGATGATTGCTTCTTCCAATTTATCAAGACGACGACATTCAAGTGCAATCCCTACTGCCTGCTGAAACTTACCATCCTGCATGCACTTGTCCAGCATCCGCTCCACGATGGCCACAAGACGGGGATCCAGGGGTATAGACTCGGATTCCGTCTCCGATGCTTTGACACTCAAAGAGATGTACTCATCGACGCACTTGGCCACCAAAGTCTGCACATACTCCGAGTCTTCCGACACATCAAACAGAGGACCTGCACCCAAGGCATAGATGAGAGAATCGTTCAACTCCCCAAGGTGATAAAACACCTTCGACGCTACCAACGCCGCCAACTGCCTCTCATGAAACTGCTCGTCCTCGTAAAGAGACTCGATAGCCGAGATGTTGGTAGATATCTCCGGCCAGAAGTTGTCTACAAGCACGTTTAGGTTTGTCAGTGCGTGCAACTTCAGCACCGGATGTTGCTCCTGCAACATCGCCAACAGCCCACTCGCTGTACTCACAACCGTCATCTTGAAACTTCCTTATCAATAACACGTCCCGTGGCGTCCTTGAAAGTTTTCCGCCTCCCTCGCACAGATCCGTCGTCTACTGCGAGCGAGAGACAGAAAAAGAGACACACATAGAGCGAGAGAGAGAGAAAGAGAGAGACAGAGAGGAGGAGGAGAGATGAATAGGGCAAGCACAAGCAAAGCTTCTCGTCACGCTTCCGTGAGCGCCAAACCCTAATTCGACATCCCCAAATGAGGTGTCTTTTACGTTGGCCCCTGACTTCTGGAAACAAATGAATAACGTACCCAAATTCCAATTGTTCAAAAAGGGTTTGCTGAAAAAGTCGAATTATTTTTTGGTAAAAATTGGGGTGTAAAAAGTTGGTGGATCAATTGTAGGTACACACTCGTACTCTAAGGAACAAATTTTCACATAGGTAGGTAAGTAGGTAGGTTGGTAGGTAGGTAATTGTGTGTCGAACCCATCTAAACCACACTTTTTGTGGTAAGTAAAGTCCGAAGAAGCCGTGGGCTTTTATGGGAATAAGGACCCTCATGAGAGGCCCAGTGCGCGATTCCTTATTCTAATAAAGCCCATGACAAGGTCCTTACAATAGCGTATCCCTTTAAAGTAAGGAAAACACAGCACCAGAACCCTGAGTTTGGTCCAAAACTGGGTGAGATTCAAAAAAAAAAACCTACATATAAATACATTAGCATTCAACCGAGGGTGAAATACAGAAATGCACCAAATTATTTTTTTTTGGTAAACTGAGTTTCATCCTGTTTTGAACCCCTCTTTCCTTTTTTTTCCTGAGCGCCTCCGCTGTTGCTACATATATTTTCACTGCTCCTACCTGTACAACTACTATAAGTACCTCGAACCTTGTGCATTAAATGCTGAGTTTCAAAAATTTCATACCCAGATTTAATAAAATTTCTTTACTTTGCAGACCTCACTCAAAGAGGGAATAGGTGCCTATTATTACTTCTATTGCCGAAAACAAATGACAATTTTTTTTTAAATTATTATTAGGCACCTTGTTGCCAAACCAAGCAAGGTGCTATGGTAGTTGTCACTTGCAACTATTGATATCCCACACCCCTTTGGTTACTTTGTGACACCCCTCATGAAAAGGTCAACAATTCCAACTTTGTTGTTATTAGGGTTCTTGTTATAAAACATCATTGTTTGTATATGTTACTTCCATCTTACAATGATGCACATTTCATGCCATCATGACATTCAACCTTTGTGTGTAGAGTCTAGACAACATGGTTGAAATTGATAAAGTTGGATGCCAATCATATTGTGGATGAAATTGAAACAAATAGATGAAATTTGGCAATATGAAAACATTGACCATATGGAATAACTTTATGAGCATGTGGATGACATTAATGGATCATATCACATGTTTGGAATTGAAAATGCATATCTAGTTAATCACATGGATGAAACTTTGATGACATCAATGAAAGTGGGTTTGTTGATCAAATCAACCTCATAATGTCACCGGCCATCTATATTCGACCATATGGATGATGGTCATTTTTCATATATGACTATAATTTCATGAATGTTGTGGGTTTTCATCATCCAATAACTGTTTTCATCCATGTTATCAATGCCATTGATATTGTCAATTTCACTAACAAAGTTCATTTTTAGATGTGTAATTTCCTCCATGTGATAGATTTTGAACATAGATCCTTCCATTTCCATGTGGTACATTTCATTTGTCATGAATGTCATCCAAATTTGTTAATTTAATCCTTTTTGGTCAATTTCATTTTTGAAACTCAATTCCATCCATCAACATAATTTCTTCCATTGAAATTTATGCATATGACCAATTATAGGTGTGATAAATTTCATCCATGTAATTCACCTACATTGAAATTTTTATGCAAAAGATTGTAACTTTGACATAGTCACATTTCATCCATTTATAAATAATTTCATCCATTTGAGATATATTCCATTGTTGACATTTAATTAAAGTTTTGTTTCATCCATGTTGTCAAATGTCATCTATTCAATAACCAACCTTCATATTTTCCTTCTCACTCTCCCCTTTCTCCACTTTCTTTTTATTTTTCCCATCTCTTCTACCAACTTCCCATCTTTTTGTTCTTCCTTCTTGCATTTCTAACAACTTTTTTTTTTCATTCCCCCCCCCTCATGAAGTGATCCATGATAATTGTTATATGGCATGTTTTGATTCATCTTTGTTCAAGCTACTATAGTACATGGGTGACTTTCGCATAAATAAAATTATTCTTATTTTGCCAAAGTTTTTGAAAAATCTTTAGCCTTATTGACAAAAATTTCAAAAATTAAAACCTTGGCCTAGTACAAATAAACACATTAGTTGTGAACACATTGACCACAAGGACAATAAGAAAACTTAAAGTTGAGGTAAATTTTAATATGTAATTTTTTTATATGTTGAAAAATCCAAAATTAAAAACTTGCTTGACATATTTTAATTTTTAAAATTAATTAATTATTGGGCACACTAGGCATTAATGTGCCAAACCTGTTTAGGTAGTATGGTATTTATTTTTCACTTGAAATGAAAGTTTCAATCAAAGAATAATGTTGAAAAAGTCAAAGTGGTTTTCTAAAAATATTAAATGGGTCTCAATACTAAAAATTTAGTAATTTTCCAATTTTGATTGTGTGCAATTTCCTAATTTTTTTCATGTGGTTTGTTGAATAGGCATCACCTCATGGATTTGGGGGAGGTTTTAAATTAAAGTTTTTGCATAATGAGTACCAACTTTAGTTTATGTGTTATGTGTCTCATTTATTGCATGTTTATTAAAGTATTCTTGAACAATGTCGTTTTTTAAAAATATTTTTGTGTATGAATCATTTTTGTTAGTGCAATGTTTCGTAAGGAAATAATTAATGGAAAGTTTATGTCCTCTAATAAGGTTTTTAGTGATAAGGAAACTATGTGTCAAAATATATTGGGAATAGAGGATGGATTGAATCATGGTGCATAGTTGTTGAATTGCAATCTCTTTCTATTTTGTTGTTAACAATGAATCTTGGGTATTGTTGACATCAAAGTTTTGTTTGGTTCTTGTTAAGCATACTTTCAACATTCTAATGAATTGTAAGTATCATCAAAATATTGGTTTTCATTATAAGTTGTTGAAAGAGATTCAAAAGTAGATCACCGATTGGAAATGATAAAACATGTGCTTTTCACATAAGCTTGTACACAATGAAATTTCAAGTTGTTTTGCAAGTTATATCATAGGTTGTTATAACAATTTATTTGAAAAGTAATCAAACATTGTTTTAATTTTCAACAAAATTTGCAAAGTTGTAATTTCTATTTTGTTGTCAACACCTCAATGTGGATTTATTTGCCTATCAATTAATTTGTTGAATTTTGAAACCATCGTTGAGTTCTAAAAATATTTGAAGTTTTGGTAAATTACATATGAAAATGAGTGTTTTAATAGTATTTATTTTAATTGATGAAAATTCCAACCCTTTGGTCAAAATGTTGCAACATGAGAACCATGGTGAAACAACTTTAATGGACCAAAGTTTGACCATTCCACTAAGGGACTCATTATGTTAAAACACATTTCATGAAAAAACTCAAGTCCCAAAATGCAAAAACATAACAAGCAAAAATGGAATAAAAACATTATAATTATTGGTGCATGTTTTAAATTGACCCATCAATGTTTGAAATATTTCAAAGTCTGAAGTGTTTATTAAAGCTGGATTTTACATCAACATTAGATTGGATTTTCATAAAACCATATTTAAAAAACATCAAGATTTATAATTGCTAGTTATTGCTAAGGTTAACAAATAAAGTAAACCTAAGTCTAAAGTTCATTAAGACCAATTTTTGTTTCAAGTCTGCTTCTAAAATCGATTAGGTTGTAATATTTTGAATTAATCTCCTTTTGATTCAAACATGTTATTAAACAATTTTTTTCGCAATACATGTGCTTATGTGATAATTAATACATTATAAATTAAACATTCAATGATTTAGTAATGAAAATTTTGTGAAGTTTGTTCATTCATAAGTTCATATTTTTGCACACATATATTGCGCATTGAAAACACATTTGACATATAAATATATAATATAATATTTTTTCATTCATAGGCTTGTATTTCATATTTTAGCACATTTATTAATGTGTTAAATATGTTTTCAACGCACAATAATTTATGCACAAAACACACAAACTTATGAATGATTGAATTTCATATGATTTCCATTATTAAATAGTTGAATGCTAAGTTTATGTTGTGTGATTGTGATTAAGGTGGATACACTAAATTGCATATTGAAAAACTAAATCATTTAAAGTCCAATATATTATTGAAATATAAATTCAACTTAAAACGATCTCTTAAGAAGATTATTGCAACTATGCATAAAACCCACTTCTTAAAAGAATTTGGACTTATGATATATGTAAAAAGAAGTCATGTTCTTCCAAATAAGCATCAAAGATTTTTCTAATATGCATTTTCATAATTTTTACAATTCCATTTTTCTTATGAAGGGTTTTCCTTATGGTAATCTTGAAACTAGTAGCCTTTCATCTTATGAAAAATCTTGAATCTTGAATTTTTTCATCCTCCATAATTTAAGAGAAAATATCAAAATTAAAAAAAGGTTATAATCAAGCTATAGCACCTTGTGCGTATATTTTTTATTAGAAACAAAGTCACTAACATAGTGGCCATCACTCCTAACCTCATTATTTTTTGCAAGTTCAACTCCCTATTTGATAATGATAAACACAAATCAAGATATCTAACCCAATCCCAACAAGCTAATAATTAAACTAGACCTTGTCAAATGTGAAAGAGTCACGTTTTTTTTCGAATCTTTAGGAAAATATAAATGTCACCTTTCTCTACAATCATATTGCCTAGGTGATGATAGCTAAATAATTTCAATTCTCTACCTTTAAAAAGTAGAAACAAAGAAAATCCAAATAAACAACAATCTATGATGCTTCATTATACAACTTTGTGACAAAATTGTCAAAAACAAGTAGCTCATCACATTATGTCTCTACTTTCTACCTTTCTAGATCTTCTCATCTAGATGCATGCACTTTTATGGAACATGCCCATCCATCATATCAACACATAATACTTACACATTGGGCCAAGTTCACGCCAAAATCTTATGCTTGAATCTTACACCAATGTGTATTCTCCTTTCTTTCGCAAGCCAACAATTCACACCTTATTCAACTTGCGCTCTCCACTCTTACAGACATCAAAGTGTAGTCTAGTCCCTATGACCAAAGCCAACAAATCACACATAACCCAACATGGGTTTTACACTACCAATGACAATCAAACAAACATAAGGTTAAATATATAAGTATATTTTCATTTGCTCCTTCGATCTTACAATATCAAAACAATATTCCATAATCATATAGATTTTTCAAGAAATCATTTCCACTTTCATCAATTCTATAACTCGCAATTCAATTTTCACATATTGATAACATTAGTAAACATTGTGTACCAATTACACCAAGAACTCCTGAAACTATATCAATCTCACAGAGAAGATTTGAAGAGGATTGACTTGTAACCTGTTCTTCAATGCAATGTGAACTAAATTTAATTTAAATCCATGTGAGTGTTGCTTGGCAGAACAAACATTCAATTTCCACATGTGACAATTGAAAGGTCATGATATGAAAAGGTTCTGACGTGGAATTGTCAAGGTGGAATTGCCATTCAAAACAACAAACCCTAATGGAACTTAAAAGTTGCAGTGTTGATTACTGATGCAGTCCCTTACGTTCCATGGTACATCTACAATCAACAAAGGTAACCATGTATACCATATATATAGCATATCATCAATGAATTGATGAAGGGGCTGCCAATACCTTGTACACATTTGATGGAGTGTGAATTGTTGCAAATCTGTACTTCAAAAACACATTTTTAGATTCCCCAAGGTGTTCTGCCTCAAAAAACAAACTTGCATCTCCTGCATTTTAAGTTCCCATCATGCGGAGAATTTGAGCTGTTATTCCCAGGTTATTACACCAAGGAATGATATGTCAATACACTGTTGGTGCAGAAAATGACACAGAGGAGAGCCTCTGAAACAAAATTCCTGGAGGGATGCCATTGCATGATATATCAAAGAATTTTCATGCTGCTCAGTCAAAGCTTAAATTGATCAACTTAAGACCTCCCAAATAGGACAAACTGCAAATTCTCTTACTATTTGCCAGCACCTGGCAAATCAGGATCAAGACGTCTCTGAATTGCAGCTGCAGCCTGCAACAAGGAAGAAGCTCTGAGTATCAAATCAATAACTTATCCACATTTCACTCTTTCCCAGGAACCAGACCAAAATGACCAGCTTTGTGATTCATTATTGGCCAATTGCAGACAAGGGGCATTTCCAACAACAAATCACTGCCCAGGACACAAAGCAGAGCAATGTAGGCGGCTGCTTCAGAAAAATAGGACAAGTGAGAGGTGGGTACCTCAAAGTTGCCTAGTCGGTAGTGATATTGCATCTCCTCACGAAGCACAGCTTGTTCCCTCATGGCTTGTCCCTGGCCCCCATCACCAAACCCCCAAGTGTCATAGACCCCATAGCAACAACAGCACATGACTTAAGAAAGGGATACCAAAGTTTTGAAACCTACTTAAGAAGAGAAAAGTCTCAAGACTCATTCTCCATGTTTTCAAGCATGAAAAAGGCCTGGCAAAAACTTCTGGTAAGAAGTGTTTCTAAGGTCCATTGAAAACAAGGGTGCGAGCCACATACCATGCCACTCTGCATTGAGCGTTTGAGAGCCTCCACTTCTGCCTCCTTCTGCTTTGCTCGCTCAGTCATCATCTCTTGCCTATGCTCACAAAAGGGTTAAATGTGAGATATACAGCTCCTAATATGCCACAAGGTACAGGAGACATGGGTTCTTAAGAAGCCTCATGAAACACACAATGCAAGATGCAACCCAGAACTCGGATTGAGGAGGAGAGAATACCGCTTCTGCTCTTCATCATTAAACTCGGTGCGCTCCGACTGTTTCTTTGCCAGCTTCTTCATGCCCTTGACCTGCATCTTTGTCATCTTCCGACGGTGGTAGATATCTATATTGTAGTACCTGCATCATGTATAACAGACATAAATTCAAGACACCAGATAGAATCTCAAAATCCTGTAAAGGTGAGCTAATTGTTTTATGGGTTTATGAACCAGGACAAAAGGTTCTTGAATGCATACATTGATCAGATTCATCACCTTTGCCAAGAGTATAGCAAACCTGTGTTGACACGGACTGTGAACACACATGTAAAGAGATTTAATTCGCATAAAAAAAGAATGATGGGGAACAACTCACTTCTTGGAAGGGAAAGTGGCTGTGTTGTAGTCCTCCATGTACCTGGAAGCAGGAGGAGAGAAGATAAATTTGCCCATGAGAACCCTAGGTGTGGCCAATTTGTTGGTGTTCTCTCTAGCACTGATAACAAATGAATCAGCTATTGAAAATGGTTTGAGAGACCTGCATGTAAAAGCAGTTGAATAGTCACTTGGAACTTACTGCTTGAACATGTCCTTCTCCTCTCGAGTTGTTAGTGTCTCCAAATTTACCTGCCAAGACCAAAGTCCAAAACACAGTGATCATGAGAAAATCTATGTACAACTCTTGCAGTTGACAAACTTATGTCGTCTGAATTGAATAACAAAAAGGACCTTATTATCTGTCAAATTTTTTGATGAGTAATAAACTGCATCAGTGGTTGCTATACTACCTTTTTCACTTCTGCCAACCAGGCACTAAACTCAGGTCGCCTGGTCCTGAATAATACACAGAGGAGACAACAGCATCAGACTCCAACCCATTTACTTGAAAACAAATACATGCAAGTTCCATCCTTCAATAGGACCTATCATAGTAACAAATTTGGAGAGCAAAACTACATTACATAATTTCAGTCTTGAAGGTCTACAGCATCAGCAGCATCCTGCAGGGAATTTCAATAGTAGATAACAAAACATTCTACAAATTCAACAAGAGTTTTAAGTAGCGTTCTTCAGTCTTGAATATCCACAGCATCAGCATCCTGGAAGGGTTTTAAATAACAGATACAAAATGTCCAGAAAGCTCTAAGAATTCAACAGAAAATAGTAGCATACAGATGCAGCTAAATGGCACACATTGCACAAATACATTTCAAAGATCCCACATGGAAAAGTGGCAGGTTTTGTGTAAGGAAACAAACCACATATCAATTTCTTTGATGAGCCCATATTTGCCCCATGAAGATGTAATGGGACCCTTTGCACGTTTTTCCACTTTCTCCTTCTTCCTCTTTCTCTTCTCTAGTTCCCGTTCCTTCTCCTTCAGCTTTCGCTTCTGGTGTGAATGGAAAGTTGCAGTCAATGAAAATAGCATGCCTGGCACTTTGATCAACATAATGACACTACCACTGACAATAATCCTCAGACTAGAAGCCAAAAGAAAAAAAGCTGAGGACAGTGTGTGGCAGTGATCATGGAACCCAGATTCCCTTGTGGTGAATGAACTGAGACCCTTCACAAAACAATACTGGACACATAGAGTGCAACCCTAGCATATACTCTAGAGCAACTCTAGATTCCAGAGGATTTTACTCTGCACTAAAGAACGATGGAAATATCTATGTCCCCCACATTCTGAAAGATCAAAGAGGAGGAAAAAAGAAAATTAGGGTTTTCCAAAATCACTCTCCTGAAAACACCATTCTGCTTTCTATTCGACTCTCTATACATCTGAAGAACTGGATCTTTCATGTCTAAATTTCACAAAATTCTGAGCACAATTCTGAACATTGTGCAAGCCACAGGAGCACAGATTCTCCAGAAGACTTAATCTCGGAGCACTTCAACAACAGGTTTTTTTTTACCTTGTTCTTTCTACGCCGATGTTCCTCCTTCTCCCTCTCCCGTTCTTCTCTCTCCCTCCGTTTCCGTCTCTTGCGTCTCCTGGCTTTTCTGCGCTCCTCCTCGCTGTCCTCTGAGCTTTCCGCAGAGCTATCTCCAGTGTGATCAGACTCCTCTTCCTCCAACTCTTCACTATCCGAATTCACAGAGCGGTGTCTTCTCTTCCTCTTTTTCTCTCCATTCCGATCCGCCTTCCGCTTCTTTCTTCCCTTATCACTCTCATCACCATCTCCTTCATCTTCTTCCCTATAACTCTCCTCGTCTTCATCACCCCTGCTACCATCATCGCTGCTGCTAGTGCCACTGTTGCTGTTGCCCGCTCGCTGCTCCCTTCTCCTCCTCACTTTCACCTCCTCTCTTCCGTCCCCGTCCTTGGACACAACTCTCTCGTTTTCCTTCTGGACATTCCTTTCCCGAGTGTCCTCAGCAACGGCCGAACGCCGTCTACTACTAGCTCTCTCAAGCGGAGGGGAAACACTAGGCGATCGGTGTCTTCTTTGGCGCGAGCTGCTTCTGTCCACTCTCTCCAAGCTCCGAGAGCGACGATGATTTTCATGCTCCTTCACGTCGGCGCTGCCATTATTATTGCCACCCGCCATCGCCACAGCATCGCTGCAAAGCCGCTGTAGCGCACAAACGCCCCCTCCCCTCCTCCCTCCTTCCCCAGGCACCACCACAGCAGAGAGTCTGCCCCCTCGCCATTATGAATGAAACAAACGCCTTGATGGATGCAAAACATAACCGCGTGAACTTATAGTAGACCTATAGAGGATGATAAATAAGCGGATGTGGATGAAAAAAACTCGCTTTAAGAACAACAGCCTTTTGCCCGCAGGCCCAGAAACGCGAGAGAGAGAGAGAGAGAGATTGTAAGAGCGGCGATGGCGGAGGATGTTGGGGAATTTTACGTGCGATACTATGTTGGACATAAAGGGAAATTCGGGCATGAGTTTCTGGAGTTTGAGTTCAGGCCGGATGGGAAGCTTAGGTACGCCAACAACTCTAACTACAAGAACGATACGATGATCCGCAAGGAGGTTTTTCTCACGCAGGCTGCTCTACGAGAGTGTCGTCGTATCATCTCCGATAGTGAGGTTGATTTTTTTTGCCTCTTTTCTCCCAAATTTTTGCCCTTTTCTGATGAGTCCAGCGATCGCTGGCTCTGTGCTTGGGTTTAGGGTTAGGGTTTGGTTGCTTTCTGCGTTTGCAGGAGGAGGAAGAGGAAGAAAGAATGAGGAACATTTCGAGGTTCTTGAGCATGATGAATACTGTGTTTTGGCACGGATACTTTGTTTTTCTTATTAGCTTTGACTTAGGGAGAGGTCTGTTTTGTGTAGATATTGAGGGAAGATGACAACAACTGGCCTGAGCCAGACAGAGTTGGGCCAGGGTTTGGTTGCTTTCTGCATTTGTAGGAGGAGGAAGAGGAAGAAGGATTGAAGAGCATTTCGAGGTTTTTGAGCATGATGAATACTCCGTCTTGGTATGGATACTGTGTTTTTTTCTATCAGCTTTTCCTTAGAGAGGGGTCTGTTTTGTGTAGATATTGAAGGAAGATGACAACAACTGGCCTGAGCCAGACAGAGTTGGGCGGCAGGAGCTGGAGATAGTCATGGGCAATGACCATATCTCTTTCACCACGTCTAAGATTGGCTCCTTGCTTGATGTCCAGAGCAGCAAAGATCCTGAAGGACTTCGGATATTCTACTACCTGGTTCAGGTATATGACTATTTGTTCTTGTGCTCTTGATCCTCATCATCTTCTTTTATGTTCTGCTCAATAGCTCTGTATATGTGCAATAATGAAGGGGTCTAGCTCTACTGGAACATGTCAATAGCAGTTGCTAGGGTTTACAGTAATGTTGTGCTGTTTTTTTTCGCTTGCAGGACCTGAAATGCTTTGTGTTTTCTCTCATTGGTCTTCACTTCAAGATCAAACCAATCTAGATTTAGAATTCATCTTCAGCAGTGAGGAGGATGCTCTCAGATGGTATAGAGCTTGTTTTTCAGGCTTGTGTCTTACACAGAGTAAGAGGACAATGTGCATGCATGTGGGGCCTTTCTTATTATTGCCTCTGACCTTTTTTTGCTAGCAGCTCCAAAGAGGTTTCAATGTGTATTCTTTAGTTTGGAGTGTTCACAAACTGGCATGAGATAGTTGGGTCAGGGAACTTCTGCATTTCATCACAGATTCTGTAACAGGTTGTTCAATAGAATAACAGAGTAGCTGTATGTGGTTTCAAATGTTGATGGATTCAAATGTTGATCCAAACTCTGTACATGTTACAACAAAATTGACATGCTATGACTTGGCCAAGGAATTTCTGCTTGTTATCATCACAAATGCTTATGTCTTCTGTCCATTCAGCACAACTTGCCAGATTATGAAATGATCCACTGTCTAGATATCTCTGCCCATTGACCTGGTATTTAGTTCTCAGTGATGACCATCATGCAACGAGGGCTTGAGATGAGTGCTCTAATCATTTGGTTCTCATTGGATCCATATGTAATGTTCTCACTTCAGGTGCTCATCCTACAGTATGCTGTCAAAATGTAGGTCTCTGAATCCACTGATTTTTAGGGGTGCTCAACAAGCTTCTGAGATTCTTGAAGATTGCACATATTTTGTGCCTGTAGCTATATCTTTTGAGTTCTAGTCAACATCACGACTGAGTCTTCCTGCTGGTCTCAGAAATGCAACAGAAACTCAGAATGCAGATGCTGTTTACTGGTCTACCCAGATTTTGGGCAAACGATTTTATATACATATCTGCAGCCACCCTCAGGAGCTGATGAAGTGGGTGGTCATGGCAGCTTGTCACTGCTGTTTGTGATGGAGGTGATGGTCCATTACTTTGTGGGCAACTGTCACAAGGTTGTTATGATCACACTCATTGTTATATCTTCTAATTGTTGTGGTGATTCCTCTCCAATTTCATATATATGTATTAGTGTCTGGAGAATATGGGTACATGAAGTGCCTGCACTGCAAATTGAGAGGATGTAACTCCATATTTGAATATCCATGAGGAGATCCTGTAATTGACAACTTTAGCTTGTATTCAATTCTTGAAGTTGTCTAGAATTTAATTACAAGCTCAAAAGGCAGTAAGTTGATGCACCCAAGAGCATTGTGGAAAGGTAGAAAGGTTGAATCTATCAAGTTCCAGAGTAGAGACTCCAAATTGAGCAGAACACTGAAGATGACAACCCCTTGTTAACGATGTACCAGCCAAAGTAGAATGTGGCAGAAATGTCATGTGAGCTGCCGAAGTTCCCCTGTAAGCAAAGCGAAATTTCTATGCTGGGCCAACACTGGTGTACAGATGGCTCCAGTCAGATGGGTTGATGATAATGTATTGCTGCCACAACCCATTGTAGCAAGATTCAATAGTGCTGCATGCACTACTGTCTGCAATATTTGGAGAGTGTCACCATGGCTTACTATCAACACCACACACCTGCAACAGCAGCAAGAATAAATACATTAATGACCAACTGAAAGCAGCCACATAAATCCACATCCCATTAAAGCTTTTCTTGCAATAATGTGCAACAAGAATCATGTACCCTTCCAATTCTGACTCAATTGACAAAATGGCTTGGCTGACTCGATGGGCAACATCAGCCACGCTTTCACCTCCTTCAGGTCCTACCATTGGATCCAGTGCATCGATTGCCCATATCTCAGGATACTACAACCATGTACATCACACACAAGTACCACTGTCACTTGCATATATCCATGCAATTTGCAGAGAAAAATATTGACAACAACAATTTCAAGGTAATGTGGACAATGAGTGCAGTCATAACCTTGTGATAGTTGCTCACAAAGTTTCAGACCATCACCTTCTCCATCATGAACAGAAGGGATGAGCTGCCATGACTACCAACTGACTTCATCAGCTCCCAAAAGTGGTAGGTATAGATAAGGATATACTAATTAGCCAAAAGTCTGTGCAAACAATTATACAAAACCTGCATCCTGAGTTTCACATTTCCAGAAACAACTGGGAGACTTAGTCATGATATTGGCTAGCACTAAAGAGACATAGTCTTCAGACTCTGAAAATTCTTCTGAGCAACACCCAGCCCTAAACAAATCTTATCTTCCATGAAGAAGATTTCTGTCAGAAGCCTAAACCCAACACAGTTGTGCAACTTTTGTAGGCAAATTTTGGAAGATATGGTTAAATGATACTCACATGTTCATGAGATTGGAGCTCAAGAGAAGGTCCAAAGTATCGCTCTCTTAGCTCTTCCATCAACTGTTGCACTACACAGAATTGATATTATTACACAAGTTCTGCAGAAAGGGGTTAGAGGTTGAACATGGCTAAACCAAACAGGTATTCTTCTACACCTTACCAAAATGCCACAAATTTGTAAGAAAACGAAACAGACACTGGTACTGTGTTCAATCTGCACCTGAATGGAAGGCTTTGTACCCAAAGATGACTCCAATACATCAGCCACAGCTTGTGCTGTTTGAGTTGTTCTGCTGAAGGGTGATGCGTAGATGCTTACACAATCTGGTGAGATGCTCAATCCCTCCAACTCCTATGTACACAACAAGATATGCACAACACACATGACAATTTCATCATAAGATATGCACAAGACATAGACACGACACACCATAGTTTCTATCTGGTGAAAATAACAGTCCAGCAAATTGATACAAGACAGAAATCACAAAAGAAGATTGGGGTAGAAAGGGTTGATGGGTGTTGTTGGATTAGAAAGTTTCTGTGATTTTAGGGGTGATGGACAGAAGACTACTACCACTACTACCTTTGCCAAGGTCGTGCCTGCTGCTTTGGCTTGAAGAACTCCTGAAGGTGCCAATCCATACATTGGCAACACTCCATTACTCTACCCCATCCTCCCCACCCACCCATGTCCACACTCCAGTTTTTCTCAGATCTCAACAAACACTTCTGTGGTTGGCTCATTCACAATATGTTTGCAATTTTTTTTCTATAGAAAATCTACAAGATTAGATTCTTCCAGCAGAAACCTAGTCTCCGAAACCCATGTTGTGGTCTAATTCAAGAGCTAGAAATACAAAACGGAAAAATGAGAAAGAGGTATCAGAAAGAAGAAGCAGACCATAAGCGACACGATAAGACCCTCCTCATTAGGTATGCTGCGACCATGTCGTAGCACGTAGTATTTGTTCTTCAATCCTGCCATCTCGTGCAAACCCTCTCTCCAGGAACGACAAACCCAACCCCGGATCTTTCAAGGTTTAAATTCTGATGAAGAGCTCCAATTGCTCTTCATGTGGTTGACAAACTCTTCTGCAACTCTCTGCAAAGGAATGTCCAGCGATGATAACGCCGATGAAATCTTCCACGACAAAGAAAGACGTGAGTAAGGTTCGTGTGTCGTCGTCTCTATTTAGAAAGTCCTCTCCCGATCCATCCATGAGGCGATGGATGGCTTGTGGGTACTTCCCGCCTTCTCAGCACCCAACCACCGATCCCGTAGTTCATGGTGAGGAGGGAGGGAGGAAAGGAGAGAGAAGAAAACAAGAAATGGATATGGCGGATTAAGGTTTGAGAGAGTTGCATTTCCGAAATCCTTTCAGATTTATATACAGGTAATGATTTTCTGGAAGAGGAAGCAGGTTCCCAATATTGCATTCTTCTGATCCAAAGCCTTTTGATGTATTACTGATCTTCTTTTTCTTCTTCTTGAGGTCGATCTCAATTCAATTCTGAAAAACTAGTGCTTACCATCAGGCTCCTGCATGTGTTTTTCTTGACAAATGGCAAATTTTGTTGTGTGTGAAGATTTCTCATCTGTTTTGCACAAATGAACATCTCAGTATCTGTAATTTTGGATACTTCTATTCACTTCTGTTCTCCATGAGATTATCATGTCCATGCACTCAGATTTGCAACCAATTTTCATGCTGCACAATTCTTGATTGAAAGTGTTTCCAGTAAATTCACTTACAGGCAAAAGTCAATTCCATCAAAACTTGAGATTTTGGACTTCAAACTCAAGACCAGATTATTGGAACAGTTGTGGCACAGGGCAGCAGATGGGAAGCTAGTTGATCTGAATCATTTTGCCAATGGTATGAACACCACCCACTCATTGCAAAGTATATCTGACATTCACTCTTTCTAGAGTTGAATTCTTCATGTTTTTCCACTGCCTGGAAAATTTCTGTCTGAAATTTCCAACTTGCTTTGTCACCCACACCGATGCTAACTAACAACTATTGCTGTCCAGTACACAAATCACCAAAATTATCACACCCATTCTCAACATGTTTCAGAAAAATTTCGTGCATGCAACAATTTGTGAAATTTTCAGAGACTACCAGGAGATATGCAATTTCCCACCACCACCATGTCTTTTTGTTCCTCAAAAATTGATGAAACATTATTGATGAACAGCTTTTTTGACAACACACACTCTCATATGCTCATCAACAAACTCCTATGTATAATTCATGAACCACATTGCCACGTTGGTATTCTATCACCAAACCTCCACATTTAAGCAACTTCTGTACACATCAAAAACAAAATTTAGCCAGAGTATTTAATTCTTACCTCTTCAGTCCTGGTAGCCAACACACCCTTGTAACCCATTTCTACAAAATTCATGTATACACAGCACTGGAATAACTTCAGTGCCACAAATGATATTACGCTTCAGTCTCCAGATGTGCTCCTCGATGCTTACCTCCTCTGCTCCGACCTGTTTGAATCACCAATACAACCAGCAACACAACCATCAACTGACCATTTATCAATTAACTGCTTCCAAAACCTTCATATTCTGGACACATGCAATGCCTCTCATCACCAGTAGTCTGTCAACATCAAACACTGTGCTTGAGGACTTGAACGGATTTGGGGATTACAACACAGACCACTAGCAAACTTCCAAATCCGAACTATTTCAATTGAATGCAGACCTGTGCAATGCTCACCACCAGCCTGCCAACATCAAACTGCTTGCCAAGAAACTTAAAAGAATTGGGTCATTGCTTGAAAGAATTGAGGGATTGCAACCCACATAACTAGCAAGCTTTTGAGGATTCAAACTACTGACATTGAATCCAGACCCAGGCAATGCTCACCATAAGTCTGCAAAAACCAAACTGCTTGCCAACAGACTTGAAAGAATCAGGGGATTGCAACCCATGCAACTAGCGAAGCTTTTGACGATACAAAACCACTTCAATCAAATCCCAACCCATGTAATGCTCACCACCAGCCTGCCAACATCAAATTGCTTGCAAAGGACTTGGAAGAGTGGGAGGATTTCAACCCATGCAACTAGCAAGCTTTCAATGATACAAACTACTTCAATCAAATCCAGGCCCATGCAATGCTCACCTTCAGTCTGCCAACATCAGAGTGCTTGCCAAGGGTCTCAAAAGAATTGAGATACACTTGCAACCCACACAATTATCAAGCTTTCAAGGATCCAAACTACTTCAATTGAATCCTGACCCATGCAATGCTCACCACCAGTCTGCCAACATCACACTACATGCTGAGGGACTTGAAAGAATTGAGTAATTTGCAATGTGCACAACTAGCAAGCTTTCAACTAGCAAATTAGCAAGAAACCAGAATACTTCAATCGTATCCAAACCCATGCATGCTCACTGGGAAGCTGACATCAAGCAGGTAGACGAGAGAGCCCAACATGGAGGAGTTGTGAAGTTTTGGGGGAAAGACAGATTTTGGGAATTGGGCACTTGGAGAGAACAATTGTTTCTTTACCTTCAGCAAGCTGGATCTGGGCTTCCAGGCTCTTGCCACCAGTGCCTCCAGGGATGACAACCTCTCCCTGACTAGCCCTCCGTTCGAGCTCCTCTATCTCCAAGGGGTGGAGCATCTCCACTGCCTCACGAATATTCTCCTTGTCAACTAATCTCATTTCTTCCACTATCAGCCTTAACTTCTCTGCAGGGTCCATCATGGACATCAAGATCTGCCTGATTCTCGCTGAATGCTTCCCACCTTTGCTCCGACCTTTTGAGAATCAAAACCCACAACAACAAACTTAAAGAATCAACCTAAACTTCTTCAATTCAAACACAGCAGACACATACAGGCATGCTCACCACCAGGAGGAGGCTCAAATGCAGCCAAAGGGAAGCAAGCTCCTTCCTCGGCAGTCAAGGGGGTTAAGAAGAGTGGAGCAATAGGCTTTAGGGTTTAAGGATCAAGAGAAAAGCAAATGTCCTCGTCTTCTACCTTACCTTCAGCAAGCTCGATTTGGGCTTCCAGAGTCTTGCCCCCAGACCCTCCAGGTACGACGACCTCTCCATTACGAGCTCTTCGGTCAAGCTCCTCTCTCTCTTCGGGTGTGAGCAAAGACACTGCCAAACGGACATTCTCTTTGTCGATAAGTCGCATCTCTTCCAGTAGCCGCCTGAGCTTCTCTGCAGGATCCAGATTCGAAGACGCGATCGCCCTGAGCAGGCCTGCATGCTTCCCACCTTTGCTCCGACCTTTTGGAACCCAGCACCGGCACGAGAAGAATCATCAACAGGTTGTCGAAGAATCAAACTACATAGACAGATTGCACGCTCACCATTGAAGACCCATGAGAGCCAACAGGATGAAGAAGAAGGCGAAGAAGAAGAAGCTCCCAAGTCGCGAGAGATTGGGAGCTTTGGGTTTCGAGGTTCAAGAGGACAGATTCTTCTTCTACCTTCAGCGCGGTTGATTTGGGCTTCCAGGCTTTTGCCGCCAGCGCCTCCAGGGACGACTTCCTCTCCATTCCGAGCCCTCCTGTCGAGCTCCTCCCTCTCCTCGGGTGTGAGCATCATCACCGCTTCACGAATATTCTCTTTGTCAACTAGTCTCATCTCTTCCACGATCAGCCTGAGCTTCTCCGCAGGGTCCAGATTGGAAGCCAAGATCTGCCTGATCTTCGCTCTATGCTTCCCACCTTTGCTCCGACCTTTCAATCATCCACACAACAAGAGCAGCTGTCAACCTCCTGAAGATTCAATGAAGACACAAAAATGCATGAAGAGCTCAGGGCGGGTTCAAGGGGACAGATTCTTCTTCTACCTTCAGCGAGATGGATTTGGGCTTCCAGGCTTTTGCCACCAGCGCCTCCAGGGACGACTTCCTCACCATTACGAGCCCTCCTGTCGAGCTCTTCTCTCTCTTCAGGGGTGAGCATCATTACCGCTTCACGAATGTTTTCTTTGTCAACAAGTCTCATTTCTTCCACAATGAGTCTTAGCTTCTCCACAGGATCCAGATTGGAAGCTAAGATCTCCCTGATCTTTGCTTCGTAAGGCTCGGCCATGCTTAACGATGATCCAGAGCTGGCACGAACTCCAAACTTGTGACTGATCACAATGCTGCCCTCCTGAATGCTAGCAAGTCTTGATCCCCCCTGGAGATGTGTCTGCACATTGTGAAGAGAAAGTATGTGAACACCAACGTTGGCAATGGACCCAAAGGAGGAGGAGGAGGAGGAGGAGGACTGCAGCTGAGGCTTCAAGAGTGTAGTAGTAGTAGTAGTGTTGGAAATGGGTTGATCAAGACGCATTGTAGTACTTGTTGAAGCTCTGAGCACTAGAGGACATGATCTCAAACATAGAGTTCTTAGAGAAATAGTGGTCTGAGGAGGAGGAGGAAGAAGAAAAGGAGACTTTGCAGCTATTGATCCAATGTAGTAGCACTTGGGGCGCTTCTTCAAGAGCGAATTCAAGATGGGTCGATACTCAAGACCCATTGCGAGAGTTTGTTACATAGAAGAGTAGCAGATGCTCACAAGAAGAAAGAATAAGACGAAGAAGAAGAAGAAGGAAGTTATCTAGATGTGAGGATTAGTGCAGATCATCAAAATGCTTGCTTGATCACCATGAAACTGCTGAGCTGCAGCTGCCAAAACCCATCAGAACAACAAACCAACAAAATGCACAAAAAGACCAAAAATTCCGCCACTTTTGCAAAGGCAACAATTACAACCCAAATTTTTTTTTGCAAAAAAAATTCCAAAACCACCCAAGAGAGACACAAAGCTTATTCATTTGCTGTGAGAGCATGATCCGGGGAAAACTTACGTGCGAATATGGGAATGCAGAATCAGTCTCTCGCTCTCAAACCAAGGCAAAAGAGAAAAAAAACACACACACATACACACACACACACACACAAGACACTCAGGCTCACACCAGATCATGAAATTGCAGATTGCTTGCTTGCTTGCTTGCAAGTGCATCTGTGATTTGAGACAGTGAATCTCTGTTCTTAGACAGTTTCTAAAAGGCAAAATTAGGAACAAAATGAAGCATAGGTTGTGTGGGTTGGGCCCATTCCCCTTTCCAAATGTTGCAACAAGCGGTGGAAGCTTGTGACAAGAAGCAACAAGGAAAACATGGGGGGCCTGGCAGACATGGTTGGATTCACTTCAATTGTGACAGTGCATGCTGGATTGGGCTTCTCATCTTCTCACACCTCAACCCAGTTACTAAAATTTCATTACAACCACTAAACCCTAAATCCTAAACCCTTGCACACAACCTTCAAACTACCATTTATACCTAGGGCTACCATTGATGTTGTTCAGCACAAAACCATTTGCAAAAAAAGGGTGTAGCTGAAAAAATAAAAGAGAGAGAGAAAGTTTTATGTATATTCTTTTGTTTGAAATTGTTGAGAATCCAACTCTCAACTTGTGGAAAAAATTAATTTATTTGTCTTCACCATTGGGTTACTATTTCCAAATACACAATAATGTGCGTGTGTATTTATTATGCCTTAACTATTGAAATTTTGGAAAATCAAAATTGAAATTGTTGAACCTTAGTAGGGTTTTTTTTAAATAAATTTATTATTATTATTATTATTATTTATAATAAAATTTCTCAAGTAGGTCTATTGGTGAGGATCCCCAACATTAATTTAGTATTAAATGATGATTGTCCTTGGTGGGCTGTAACATTTTTATAAAAGTGCTGCAACAAATGACGACCTAAGAAATGCTTTCCTAGGTCTAAATATTGCTCATTTAGTTTTATATTTTTTTTTTGAAAATGGTGAAAAAAATTTCATAAAAGTCTTTTTTTCATGTCTCTTTTTCATTTTTTGAAAAAATATTCACCAAGTTACAAATTTTGATAAAAAATAACATTAGTCAAACCTCTTCTTTTTTTTTTAAAAAAATCGACAAAGAAGTGCCAAACATCAGTCATTGGTAGGATAATCTAAGCTATCTCCCAAATTTAAATTCATTTTTTTCGAATAGCCCATTTCCATTGGCTTGCTATTAGTAAAATTGAAACTTCACATGATCCCCTAAAATTTAAAAAGGCAAAAATTTATTACAAAAAGTAATATACATGGCAATCTATGATTAAAAAATAAAACATCTCATTGTGAAGAGAACCATTCAAAAGGGGACGAAATTTGAAATTTTAACACAAGCATTATCATCTTCGATGTCCAAAATCTCCTCACTCATATGAATTGCATTAGTCCAAGCTTCTTCTTCATGATAAAAAAAATCTTTGTAGCCCTCATCTCCACTATCTCGTACATCAACAAAAAAATAAAAATGCTTGTTGTTCATGGCACACTATCTTGACCACTTCATTCAAAACATAATGCGTCTACGTAGATGAAACAAAGGTAGAATAAAAAAAGATATTAATAATATCTTGCAACTCAAAAAAGAGTGCACTTCCATACAAAAGCAAATCTATTGTGGTTCATGCCATTTTATCATAGAGAGATAACCCATGATGCAATTGAAAAAATTGATTCAATCTACACATATCAGAGCAAGGAATGATGACCCAAAACGCTTGCTTGTTTTATATTTTGCTAATGTGTATGCATGCTCTATGACATTGGTTTGCAACAAAGGTACACAAATCTTCAAAGCTACAACACCATATTTGGCACGTTTCAATTTGCTTGCAATTTTTTTGCTTTGCACTAACATTACATTTAACAAATTGAAAATGATATTCACATGAATCTTTTAAATAGTAACCCAACATCTCCACATAGGTATGTAAACTTTGTTGTTTAAAGCTCTTGCAATGAACAAAATGTTCAATTGGGGCATCCTTATGCCCTACCAATAATGCAACTTTCAACGCCTTGTGCAACAATAGTAGGCTAGTAATCCTAAGCCTACAAACCATCTGTAAATGTCAATGAAACAAACTTTCACCCCACTCCAACAAGCATACCCCATACATGCATTTATCTTACAAAAAAATGTTCTATGAACATGAAGCATGAAGGATCAATATCGAAACCTATAATGTTAATAATGACCTATACTTCAAATTATTTTGTGCAAACCTAAACTTTATATCTTTGTGAGACAAAGTTTTCACTTGAAATATTTTTTCATGAAAACAACCATAAATTGATCCTCCTTCCGCTTTCTAACCAATTACAACTTGAATTGGTGTCATTTCTTAATAACACTATATTTATTGAACTTTCATAGTCCTTTGCTATGCCCATGTGAGCTTTGACCCCCACCCTAAAAGGCTTGCATGGAAAGTTAACTATCGATTGTCCAAGTGGACAATCAACTTAAGACAATCCACTCTTCACACTAAACACAACTTGAAAAAAAAACCCCCTTTCCCACCCACCCACAAGAAATAGAAGGAATTACTTTCACTTTATGATTTGCCCTTTCCTTAGTTGCATGAAAATTCTATTCCTAACATTTGTTGCCACTATTTTTGGCATGGACTAATAACCTTTCCTAAAAATACCTTACTTATTTTAACCATGCATGTATATAGACATAGGTTATAATATTAATGTGTAAATATATCAAGGATGTTGAATAGGCTTGTGTGTAAGTGTGAAAAAAAAAATGAAATTGTTGGATTCGGTTGTTTGAATTTGTATTTTTAGTTATCTTGAGTGACATGTGTAATAGTTATTTGCAAATAGGGTTCTAACACATTTTTTTGTTTTTTCTTGTGATATTCATCAAATATCATGAGATTTTTTAATTAAAAAAATTGTGCAAGTCTTTATGTGGGTGAATACAAGCTATAGTGATTCACTTTTTGTGTCCCATTGCATTTTTTTTGCAGGGTGTAATGAATTAATATGCCATAAATCATTTATATGCATAATTAGGACTTGATTTAAGATTCTCAACTTCAATAAAAAACTATTTACATAATTTGTGCACAATAAATGTGCATTCATTATGTAGTAATGGACTTTTGAAGTGAAAACATATGGACTATCCCGACCATCTACATTTCCCATACATGAAATTTTCAATATCTTTTGAAAATATATCTTAAAAGGCTTAATATTTGATAGATGAAAAAAAAACAAACATAGATTTAAAATTTTCATTATAAAAGCTTTAACCAAATTATAGTTATGAACTTTTGAATGACCAAAATTTGAACCTTATTTCAAAAGTTTTTACATGGGTCTTTTTTTTGTTGGATTGATGATTTTTTCCCTTGTAAAATGTATGTAAAAAAAATGTTTAAATGGGTATATTTTCATATGAATTTAATTAGCTCGTGAACCAACCCATAGTCCTCCATTTATGTTAATTCAACATCAAAAAATGGACTTCTAAGGACTTTTTATTTATTGAAGTTGAGCCACTTAACTCTGCATCTACCCATGTTTGATAAAAATTAGAATCGTAAACTTTATCCTACACATACAATTTACTTTTATCAATTCATACTCATACAAATGTTGATTGGTTTTGAGTTTTTAGTCAAGTTTGCATTTGGATCTAGGTTTAAAAACTAAAGGTGGGATTACAAGGATTTAGGATTGATCAAACCTAGCCTTAAAACTAGACCCAACGTTTACATCCAGATTTGGATATACCAAAAATCAAACCTAATGGGTTTTAAAGGGTTTTCACAAGATGATGGTCATAAGGATAAATAAAGGATAAGGTCTTATGTTTAGATAATGTTTAAAAAATTTAAAAGTCTAAGGTCTTATCATGTCTAAGTTCTAAATCTCTAAGGTCTTAGGTCCTAATTTTAAGTTTTAATATATAAGGTCATCTTCAATGTTAAATTAAAATGAATTTTACACAAATATGTTGTGAAATTCCTTTTGTTGAATAGAGGTTCAAATAAAGCACATGTGAATGGAAACCATTGTTGGTGAATTGTTCCTTACTGTTGTTTTTGGGAACATTTTGAAAACTTTGAAAAGTTAAAAGGAACACCATTGGAACCTTTTGATAACTTGATGAAAACATTTTGGGAACACCAAAATCCAAGAAAATCCAAATCATTTAAAAATCAACTTCCAAACCATCTTCATGAATAAGTTGTAACTAGCGTCAACCCAAACCCAAAGTTAAAGGTTTTTTTATAAAGGTTGAACCTATTAAATTCAAAATTGTTGGTCAAATTTTTTTGACTTGGTTTCAATGGGTAAAATGTTTTTAAAAAGGGCTATTAGTCCAAGTAAAATATAGTGGCAACCAATTTTATGAATAGAATTTCCATGCAACCAATGACAAGGCACATCATCAAGTGGAGGGGCTTCCATTTTATTTTTAGTGGGTGGGTGGAAAAGGGTTTTTTTTTCCTAAGTTGTGTTTGGTGTGGAGAATGGATTGCCCTTTGTTCATTGTCCATTTGGATAATGGATTATTGACTTTCTATGCAAGCCTTTGGGTGGGGGGGGGGGGGGGGGGGAGAAAAAACCCCCAACAACGGGGCCAAACCAGGAAGAAAAAAATTTACAAAAAAAATATATTTTTAAAAAACAA
>Ga0116231_10002886_pt1 | contig 35863 bp, 20 predicted proteins | sample S1TSphgellanicum_2_FD_89695 | JGI IMG/M metagenome (GOLD analysis project Ga0116231, IMG submission 89695) | Host-associated microbial communities from peat moss isolated from Minnesota, USA - S1T2_Fd - Sphagnum magellanicum MG | ecosystem: Host-associated > Plants > Peat moss > Unclassified...
AAAATTATATAAAAAAAAAAAAAAAAAAAAAAAAAAAAAAAAAAAAAAAAAAAAAAAAAAAAAAAAAAAAAAAAAAAAAAAAAAAAAAAAAACAGTTACACTTGTGAGGCACTCCAACTAATTAATATGAAACAGAATAAATAAGTACCCCCAGTTTGCCCTAGCACAAATTGAGGACATAATCACTCATCGTATAGCTAAGGCGACCAGGAAGTGGTATGTGGGGATGGTCAAGGGCTCAAAGAATGGTGAGAGCTGGGATGTGGCCAACCCCACCGCAATGGCACAACTTAAGATGGAAGTCTAATTGTCTAATCGTTTTGGCAGTCTGCCAATAAAGTATGTAGAATTTAGGCCTCTATAGTTCTTTAAGTAAAGCTTCAATAATCAAACATGGGTTAAGTAATCCTAATGTTAAGTTCCCTAATACCAAGGTACTTTCTCTCTAGATTGCCATGTAAACGCATCCAGACATTCCACCCACATGTGATGGTATGTAACGTGTGGCTATTGCATTCACACATATGGTGATGTTCAAGTACCTTCATAACAAATCCTTGCAAAATTTTGACATTTTCAAATTTGATTTAATTATGGCCACACCAGAAAAGGTACTACGATATATTGTCTTCGGAGTGAAATAATAGAAAATGAATTAGTATAAGGCACATACCCTACTCAAAATGCTTTTGTTGAGGGATGATTTTCTTGTGTGAGGGGAGATGGCAGGCAACAAATGTAACCATCAAGGGTTTGGGTGAATGATGGAGTTGCAAACTTTTCACATGCAAAACGAAATGTAGAAGATTTTGTGTTTTTTTTTCCCCAAACTTATGTAGGCACAAGTTAGAACCCAACATATTATTATCTGAAGCACTTAAAGCTTCACTAAAAAGGGTAAACTCCCCCCCCCCCCCCACCACCACCCCTCCCCTTCTTGTAGGGAATAGCGTCCCTGTGGATGGGACCTCCATCACGTGCTTTAGGCCATGAGGCCCTATGAGAAGGGCCATTTAATTTGATTTGATCCTAAGGCTCCAAGCTAGGACTCTATATACACACACTTATGCAAGGTGACATTGGATGTGAGCTTGAAATGTTACAAGGCCAAGATCTGCCTCATGTGGGCCGTTATTTTGGCAATTCCCGTGGCTTGGCATGCTACCCTCCACATAAGGTTTCTGTGGTAACTTGTCGTCACAGCGCAGTTTGTGGCGCCTATTAGCCTTGGGAAAAATGGGGATGGAGAGTGTGGCCTGCTTTGCACTAACACAGAAGCTTTCTCTTGGCATTTTCACTTACTACTAGTGTCTTTTTGGGGGGTGAAATTTCACCAAATTTCGACCTGAAAAATATGAAACTGCCTTAGATTTTCTTTCACAAGAAAATGTTGAAGCCTTATTGCTAAGAAAACAAACCCATACTGGGATTACAACGGGCAGCAGTTCCCATGAACAAAAATCACTTTTGAAATTTTCCTTGTGGTTTGTGGAGCCACTTTAGAACATCTCCATCAGTAAAAGAATGTTTTTCACATTACCCTAATTGTGTAAGGGCTTTTCAAGGGCATGTGCTGCCTTTGTTCCATTTGCCCTACAACCAACCCCACTCATGTTCATCACTTTCATTCATTATGTTATCTCTCTCACTTATCTTGAGTACATTGTCTCTCTTCTCTTTCTCCAACATCACATTTCTCATCTCTCCAACAATGCAATCCTCTTGTGAACTCAAACCATGGAGCCATGGAGAAACCAACTATTTCCTTGATTGAGTGCAAAATTGGTAAACAATGAGAATGAAGATTGTGGTTGGGTGGAGTATTGAGTTAGCTTGAGCATTCATTCGTCCCAAGCTTGTCCTAAGGTATCAATGGTAACTCCTCACAATGACATCAATAAAAAGAAAGAAGAACCTAAAGCATGTTCCCTAGTTTCATGCACCAAGACTAGAAGGTTGTGCAAGAGCTCCAAGATAGGAGTAAAACGAAGTGACAATCATGGATGTCTTTGTCAATTCAAATGGACAAGCAAGACAATGCATGTGGTTAGTGTGAATGGAGTCAACATTGGGTCATGAGCTTGCTTTGGACTCACCTTGAACTCACACAACTTGGACTGAAGAGGATGGACCACCCCCCCTTATAGTATATGCTTTGGAGTTTTTGGCAAGGACTATGTCAAAGTAACTAAAATTCATCAAGGGAGTTCCAAAATAAGCTCCCAAAATTGGGACACTATGTGTTCCAAATCTTTGGAACATCATAATTCCTTCAAAAAAATAGATTTAAAGCATTCAACCCCAACATCATGTAGCTTTCATTGCAATATTTCCAACAAGTTAAAGATCTCTAGAGGTGACTTTGTTCACCATATCACCTTTTGAACCTTTTAAACTCACACAAAATCCCAACAACCAAAGTTGGAGTTCATCCCAAGAGTCTTGGGGATGCCTCCCCTTGATTCCAAAAGGCCTATTGCATAATGTGGGAAAATGTTTTTGTCGCTATGTGTTTTGGAATCATTTTTGGGCCCATTATTGCATTGCCTTAACCTAAGCCATGAACCCAAAGATAAGGTCATAACAAAACATGAAGTACTTCAATGGAGACATGGAGGGTTGGTACTTGGGCATGGAAAATTTACGTAGATAGATAAAGCAATGGGTCGACACCAAACAATTTGGTGATATTACATTGCACCAACTCCTATCTATGATGACAAGCTTTGTAAGATCATGCAAGATGTGCGTGCACATGATTATTATTCAATGAAAAAATAAAATGCTTGTGGATTCCTAAGCTTTCATCCATTCATTAATGTATGAGGGCATAAAAAATGTTAACCTATGGCTTGGTTGTCAATGCATGTGATGAAATATTATAGAATCAAAGAAAAAACAACGACTGAATGTTTGAAACATTTTGTTAGAAGTATGCAATAAATGTATGAACATGAATACATAATACAACCATCACAAGTTGGTATAGATAAACAAATGATGATAAATGTAGAGGGTGGTTTGTTTGAAATGTTTGTTTTTAAAATTTGTGTACATTATCATTGAAAAAATTACTTTGTTATTTAACAAGGCCAATTTATTGATAAAAATAACCACAAGTTGATTATCTTCAAGGCAATTGTGGTTCAAATTTGATTTCAATATAACATGCAATTTTTTGAATTGCTAAGAGGCAACAATGAAATTAATATTAATTTGTTTGCAAACTATTTAATAGCCACTATTTAATTTGTTGCAAAATGCAAGCATTCATTTGGTTTGTGAGGTTAACGGCAATAGGTACCATCAATATTATTTTCTTTTCAATAATATTTATCCTTGACGGTCAATACTTGTGTAAACCATCCATGAACCCCAAGGTGAAAAATGATGGCATTGTGCTAAGGCACAAAAGGTTATTTGCAAAGATGTGGAATGATGTTTGGAAAATTTGGAGGGTGAAAGCACACTAAGGTTTAAAAGTTTTAAGCACATATGGAAGTCCATAATTGTCTAAATTAACACTATGGAAGTAGTGTGAAGGCAAGATACTTTGAATCACACAAGTCATTTTACAAGTTATCATTAGAAATTCATTATTAACAGAAATTACAAACCTATTATTTTATGGAAAAATTTAATTTGAAATATGAGTTTCTAAATCATTATTTTCACTAAAAAAAGGACTTAATGGTGGAAAACCATAATTCAAAGTACAGTAGAACCTTTATAATTTTATCACCTAGGGACCGGCAGCTAGTGATAAAGTTTGAGAGGTTATAAGTTATGGGAGTTTGGAACTATGAGGCGCAAGGTTCAAAAGCTGTAGGCTACTTTTTTTTCCCATTTTCTTTGCATTTTTGATCATCAAGGCAACCCATCTATGGCAGAGAAAAAGGGTGAAAAAATCTGAAGTCCAGCACTTTTTTTCCAAACCTGCTTATAACCAGAGTATTAACCCTCCAACGCACTTCACACTTTGCCCTAAACTAGATATACACGGTACAGATCTAAGCTACACTCTGCAGAAGGTCACGGAGACCCCTTGGAAAGTCCACCATAACTAGTTATTTCCACCATAACTAATCGAGAAATAAACGAATTATAAAATTATAAAATTGTCGGGAAAGAGGAAAAGTGATAAGTTATAAGAATATAAAATTTTTGCCTGGTCCCATTGATGGACCGGGCCAGAGTGATAAAATTTGAGAGGTTATAAAATTTGAGGGGATCAGTTTATAGAGGTTCTACTGTACATAGAAAAAATTGGTCATCAAAATCCTCTCAAAAAGTCTTCCTTAGTATAAATGTTACCACACCATATTATCACTAAATCTTTCATTCAATAAAAACCATTGTATGAAGGTGCATAAAGTTCATATTCATTGACTATGGATTGTTACAAGTTTTTGGGTACTTTTTAAAAAGTTCATTATGTTATGACAATTCAAAAACTATTCAAAAAATTCATATAATGTGATTGTAGTATATATAACATTGTAGTGTCAAGTCCTTTATTAGCTTAATCATTTGTAATATTTAATCACATGGCCAATTACAAATTTCAAAATGTTGTCAAAATTGCCTTCTAACAACATTCTATGGATAGTTTAATGTGCTTTCACCCTAGAAGTGGGATTTGGGATTATAACAAACCCTAGTATATAGTGTGTGTGCAAATGAAATACAATGAACCAACATTATTACTTTTTTAAATGACTACATGTCCTTTTGCCCAAAAAACCTTTCATACAAATGAATTTTGGAACAATTTTTTTGCAATTTGTTATAATAAATGCTTATAGTTTTCCCAATACATAACATTTTTTTTTGCTTGTCCTTTTTACAATAAATATGAAATTTTGAAAGCGTCTTGATTCTTTATAAATTAAATGTTATGTTTATACAAATGATAACAATTTCAAATCATAACCAAAAATTCATTTTCTACATTTTTATGTTTTCTTTTATCATAAATTACAACGTAAATTATACCTCATTTATATGCGATAAAGGACTTTCAAAGTTTTAACATTCTAGATCAATTTTGGAAAGTTCTTTGAGTTTTTAAAGTTTTAGAATTCCACATTTTTCAGGCTATGGATGATTTTTCAATTTGTGGTTAATAGGTCTTTATCCTCTTTATTTTTTTTCCCATCAAAATGTTTTTATTATATGAGTTTTTTTTTTTTAATTTGCAAAATTGACTCATTTTGATGCAATAGGTGTTCACTTTCAAAGGTCCCAAACCAAAATTGAAACTTAAAATTTAATCAAATGAATTTTTTATTTGAACCCTTTAATATTCATATGAATGAAAAAAACAACAACTTGCCATCATTTCTATGGTTTTAAATGATAAACATAAATATTTCTCTAATTTTGATTATTTTTCTTTGTGGTCCAATGCCCTTTTTGGCTTATTGGATTATGACTACGCCTATGTTGCACCAACCTTTGTTTTAAAACCATAACAAAAATATGAAGGAATGTGAAGTTGAATTGAAAACAAAGTTGAAAGCTTCACTTTCAACTACATGGAAATTAACCATGGAACTTCGAACAAAGTCCAATAACATCAATAAGGACATTGACCTTTTTTGAATTGCAAAAGATTGTCATAACCCTAACTTAGGTGCATGTCACAACTTTCAAGACGGTGTCACGAACAATAAATATCAAAGGAAGTTTTTAGAAAAGATATGAGGATTATGCTTTAATTTTTTTCAAATGTTTTTAAAAAAAGATTATTTAGGTGAAAACACATTAAATAATCCATAAAATTTTAACATTATAATATCTACAAGATTTTTTTAAAATTATAATTAATTGATACATAAAAATGATCAAGATGAAAGATGATTCAACAAAATAAAAAAGTATATGATATAATCACATTATATGAATTTCATGAACAAGTTTTGAATTAGCATAATGTATTGGACTTTCAAAACATTATATCACATAACATGTAGTAAGAATTCATAATAAATGAGTACATGGACTCGATGCACCTTCATATATGCCCATTAATGAATAAAGGACTCAATGTTAATATGGTATGGTAACATTGATACTAAGGAGGACAATTTGAAAAAATGTTGATGACCAAATATCGATATGTGCATTAAAATATGAATTTTTTATAAGTCCTACATTCATTGAATTTAGTAGTTTAAATGTCATATTGCAAATATAAAATATTCATTGGTTAAACTATGGTCACCAAAGTTTTAATGATGGATGTCTAATGATAAATTGCCACATGGCTAATGGGATTCAAGGTATCTTGTGTTTGCATTACCTTCACATTGTTAATTTGGATAACTATGGATGGTTTCACATGTGCCTAAAATTGTTCCACCATAGTGTGCTTTCACCTAGTTGCCAAATTGTTCTAAAAGATTAATTTGCAAAAACTTATGAAAGAATTAATAACGAAAACTTCTAACATACCGAGTTAGTAAATTTTTTTTAAAAGTCTAAATGGCACCAATTTTTAAAAGGTTAATGAACGTTTAAAATGTTCTTTGGATATTATCAATAAAGGTCTAGAAGGCACCATCCTTCAATCTTGCCAACTCAAGTTGTGGTCTACGAACACTTATATACGAAGCTTAATTTGTATTACATTTGGTTCAACCAATAAAGTTTTATAATTTTTATTCATTGTGGAGTCCTTCATGTTTTCAAGTCCATATCTAGTTTTCTCCTTGTATATATGGGTGACAAATTGTCCTTTGCAAAAAGAAAAAATAATCGAAGGCTTCCAAGTTGGGGGATTGGATTGAATAAGGGGTGAAATTCAAATGTGTGCAAAAAAATGAAAAATTACTCCCACATGAAATGGAATTGTGTGAAAATTCAAAAGAAACATTCCTAGACTCCCAAGTTGAACTTTCACTTGGAGAGTTAAAAGCGTTAGGGTGTTTTGAATCTTTGAATTGAGGTTTAAATTTTTTCCAAATTGGGTTTTTTCAAACCATTGAAAAATTCTTGAAGAATATAATATTTTAATGGGGTTGCATTGAAAAAACTAAAAATGTGTTGGAGGAATTAAATGGTTGTTTAATGGGTTAAAATCAAATTGGTGAATAGGTTGTTGGCCATGTATTCAACCATTTGAAGGGTTGAATCAAATCCAATTATGGAAAATGATATGTGAGCATAGTACCTTTGGGTTACATCCTAAATTCAAGCTTTCTTAGAAATATCTCTTCAATTAAGGCTAAAATTTTAATATTGAATACTTTTGATTTGAAGTTCATATAAAGAAGTTATGAATCTACAAAATAATGAGATCCATAACTTGGGGACTCCCATTTGGGAATTCCAAAAATTTGTATTGTTTCAATGTAGCCCTTATTTCCATCTATAAAGTATATTGTAAGGAGAAGAATGGTGATTTTCCCCCACTTTGGTTCCCAATGTGTCTTGTGAATGTGAATTGCCCAAGTGTCATTTTTGCACCAATTTGGCTCCAATTTGCACTAATCGCCATCTTTTTTGGATGTTTATGTATATTCAATTCACCTTGAACTCACACATATTGGGTTTGTCTTAGTATCATTCTAGAGTTCCCACATGCCCCTTTTGTTTCAGTGCATGGAATTCATAGGAAGCACATTCAAAGTTTTCAAATCTTTTGTAACACATTGTGTTTAAAATTTTACTACAATATTTTTTAGTATGCCTTTGGGGGTACATCACAATGGGACCAAGAAATTAGAACCAACATCTTGATGAATTATCTAATGATACACAATATGACATTAAAAGATGGGTATAATGGAAACTCGGAGGCAACATTTGACATAAAGGAAAACATATAATTCAAACAAAGACTTTCATTTGATGATTATGTGGAAATCACCACTTAGATAGAAAACATGGATAAGCTCCTAACAAGATTTGAAATGATTTCATAGGACATTTGTAATTTTGTTGCAACTACAAGGCATTAGCCAATTTTGAAATTAAGAACTTTAATCATTTTTACTTATGTTTATGTATTATCATGTATTGCTTACAATGTCTATCACTTCATTTGGAATCTATATTGTCTCTAAATGTTCATTTTTTTCATTAAAATGTTGATGTTAAAGTTCTTCAATTAAAAGAATTTACAAGGTGGAGATTTGTAAGATGAGCATGATGTTTTTCAAATTTTTCCCATTTGTGTAAGCGAAAACATTATTTGGCTTCAAGAGAAACAAACTCACCCTTTAACATTGTAAACAATGCCATATAGCGTTTTATTCCTCAAGCATGATAACTTTCTTCAATGCGATTACAACCATATTTACAATGGCATGAACCTAGACTTTCATGACACATTTTTTATCTTTTTAAACTTTTTTTTCCCGACTTTGAACCATATGGCCTCTTTAAAGTTTTGAGCAATTCCATTTCACTTGGGTTTAGTTGGTCAAAGCATGAATGCATGTTACGGTGTAAACAAAAAACTATCATAATTGATAGTTTTCAATACCTATGGAACTTTCATATATCATGGTGAATGTTTGGAAATATATGTATATAATTAAAATTTCCAATTAATGGTGGTTTACATCCCAATATATCATTGTATCATGAAATTGGGGCAAATATGAACAAATTAATTATTAATTAGAATACATTTTCACTTTGCAACAACCTTGTCACAATGTTGCAACTATGAAAAAGACTACAAAAGACTAGATTTAATGGTAGTTTATCCATAATACTTTGCACATGTAAAAAAACAACCATGAAAAAAAATCTTCTTCACTAAAAGTTTCAATTATTTTTCAAGTTGTGAAGTTCACATCAGATGTTTTTAAAACATTTGCTAATACATTATGTTATAATAATGATGACGATTATGATCTTTTTTAAGTTGTAAAATGCTCTTCCATTGAAAATGTAATTGAGTTAAATGTTGTTTCTACCATTTTACATAAAAAGAATGAATTTTCAAAATTAATTAAAAATGATAAACTATTGTCAAATAAGGGTTTTAAATCAATGTTTATAAAATTATTACTTTTACGCAATGATACAACTACTAATCAACTTCATATTAATGGGTTTAATAACTTATTTATGTTTGAAGCTCAAATTGACTACATGTGATTTTTAGAAATTTTCAAAGTGAGTGAAATATTACATGTTACTATTTTTTACACTACATGTAGTCCCAACTTTCCCTAAAATTATTTACATTATACCATGCATCTACCCGTGCATCAAGTGTTTAAAACTATATTTGCAATAGGAACTATATTCACAACATTAGCTTTTATTGAATGAATTAAGATACAACAAAAACTCCAACATGTACTTTACAAATTGGTATGTCTTTTCATCCCATCAATAGGTTATTTTATAACCAACCACAAGGACTACACCTTTTCACTTAATGTATGTCTACATTGGGAATCTAACATGTCCTAATACATAGAACATTCCCCCTCAACATGAATATTCTAGATTTTTACAATCCCCCCACCCCCCCTTTCACCTTAACTTTTACCTTTGTTGCCAAGACTTTTCATATGTGACTAAACTATTTCTACACATGGTCCATGGAAATAGTTTCCATCTTCATGGTCTGATAATCTTCTCACCTTGACTTTTTTTCTTGACAAAATTTAAGATCATTTCAAAGAACTAAATTCAAAACAATTGAAACATTTCATTTTGCACTAGGTTAGTTTGTCACATGATTTTTTTTGAGTAGAATGCAATTCAATAAAGTCTCTTGCAAAGTGTCCATGTATTCCACATCTATGACATTTTCCATTTCCTTTAGGTTTGTTAGACCTTAAAAATAGACCCATAGAAGGTTCCAATAGAACCCTACTCAAGTTTTCAACTTGTTCATATTTTTTTCTTCGTTCTTTAAAAAACAATAAATCGATAACTTATTGCATTACTTGGAGCACCCTACGAGTTTGTGCCATTATTAACAAAACAAATGAATTGACATTGAGCCTAGTAAAATACCTAAGGTTTCTCCATCTAAAATTGTTATCTTGTTGTGGTCAATTGGTATTAGAGATTGCAAAATTTATTTATGTTTTTTTCAACATCTTTCTCCTCTTGCATCTTAAGTGTGTAAAATTTTCTTATGAGAAAATTTATGTTCATGACCTTCTTAGCTTGTAATTTGATTTTTGAAAGCATCCCAAGCTAATTTTTTAATTTTAAAAGATTTAACATGCACCCTTTGAATGTCCTTCATATTTCATTGGAGAATAAGCCTAGAGTTTTTATCTTTTGAGTCCCATGTTGATTGATGAGTTGGTGTAGTTGGTCTTAATGAATTTCCATTAATATCACTCCACAAATATTCCCTTAAGAAAAATATTTCAATGATAGTATTCCATGTTTGATAATTAACTGCATCAAACATATCAATTTTCCATTTATGTTCCATTTTTATTCTATTGGTCTCCTCAATGAAACATTAATTTTTCTTTCTCTTTCCTCTTGAAGACATACATATTCCTTAAAAAATCACTTAAATGCCTTAGTGGCTTTGAAATCATGTTGGAAACTACATCTGTAATAACGTATATATTCACAAAGGTAGTTTTTATTGAATGAATTGAGATACAATGAAGACTCTAACATATACTTCACGAATTGGTATGTGTATACATCCTATCAATAGGTTATTATGTAGCTAGCCATAAGGATTGCACCTTATCACTTAATATATGCCTTTACCTAGAATATGACATATTGTATTTACAACGAGTCTTGCACTTTTATGGTAACATGTTCTAATTGGATTTTTTATGGATATTAGCCCAATTTGTTAGGTCTTTCAAGATGAACCAATAGTGAATAAATTTCAATGCAATATGTTTTAAATGTTTAGTTTTATAGAATTCTAACAATTGTTTAATAATAACCTCACTTGATGTCCCCAATTCATACAATGCACTTGTAGCATTGTAGTACTCACAAAGTTTGGCAATGTCATGCTTGATAATTCCCCATTTGGTCTATAATAATGACTTTGTTAGTAAATCCCCAAAACCCACAACTTGAAGGTCAATTGATACATTGTAATGAAACTACACATTCTCCAAAAAGGTGTTGGACCTTTGCCCATTCCTTGTCACAAGAACTTGCAAAATGTAAAGAAAGTTATAACACGGAACCTTCTCCTTGTTGACAAAATTCTTCCCTTGCTCTTTATTGGTGTTACAATGCTTTCATTTCATGTTGAAAAGTATCCCATGTTCATGTTATAACATTAATTTTTATGCATGACATTAGAATAACTTGATCTAGTGGGCTATAGAGGTCATGGTGTTGTGAACAAACATGGAGGTGGAAGATGGATTCATTTTAGGGCCTCCAAGTTTAATACTAGCTAGAGGCTTGAGTAGGGCTACCAATGTTGGGTAGTTATGGCATTTTGAACATGACCTCAAGTTCCAAGTTTGCAATTAAACATAACAAAGGTCTTAGTTTTGAGTGAGTTTCAATTTTTTTTAAAAATGGATCTAGTCTAGGTTTGGGTTTAGGTTTTCAAATGCCAAGTGATTTCAAATATAATATTTTTTACTTTTCAAGTTTGGTCGGTTGATAATTATTGTTTAGGTTCAAATAGGTGGGTGTATGCAATATGTAATGGCTCATTTTAGGTACATACAACACTCCATACGTGTCTAAGTAGCAAGTTTTTCAAAAAATTCCAAATAAACATCGTTGTTACTTTGTAAGATTTCATTATTGTAGAATTTGACTACTAAATATTCACTCACCTACAAAACCTTTTAAATCAAGGTCAAAACCTATGTTTAAAAATGATGTCATTTATTGTGGGAGATGCTATTTGGAAATTATAAAAGGAAAACTCATAAAGTTCATATGAATGAAAGCCCAATAAGAAATTTTTTAAACATGTTCATTAGGTAACAAAATTTTGGGAAACAAAGAAAATTCTATTTTGAAAAGATGTTTGAAAATAAGGTCAAATTTTGACCCTTCAAAAGTTCATAACTCTTCTTTGCTCAAGGCTTTTAAATAAAATATTTCACACTTAAATTTATTATTTAAATTTTTAATACATCTTAATCAATACATCACTAGCTTATTAGGGTTTTAGGTTTGTGCAAATTCTATGTGAAATCCAATTTCCATAGGTTCATATAAAAATTGTATGAATTATGTGCTATGGTTAATATGGATGATATTTGTATGTATTCAATATCTGAAATATTCAAATTGATGAAACATTGTTTTCGAATGACATATGTGAATGTTCAATTTAATGCACAAAAATTATGATTAAATTATATCACAATGATTGCACGAATTGAGTTTAAATGTAAATTGTATGTATTTCACATCAACACATCACAAGTAAAAAAAACACATCATTTATGTTTGTGATGTTATTTCCAAGAATAAGTTTAACAACTTAAAAATTTAACCAACCATTGTGATCAACTAGAGAGATAGAATCCAAAATAAAAAATGTATTTGGCTATGACCAATTATAACTAGCAATTCACTATGACAATTGTCCCCCTTGCGGCCCCCCCTCCCCCCCCCCTTTTGTTGGGGAAAGGGGGTTGTGGGAAGCACAATCATATTTGATTGAACATTTAATCATGTTTTCCTCCTAATTCCCTTAGTTGGTTGAAACATGCCTTGGTTTCTCAATGTGATAGGAACTAAAAATGAGCCTCAAATTAGTAACTTTTTTCAAACATCAAGTGTCACATGTGTCATAATTCAATTTAGGGCTTTAGGATTGATAACCTACATGAATGAAATTCCAATCATCCTAGTAGGTTATCAAAATTTGAAATTTCAATATTTGGCCCATAAGGGTCTTATTTGTTCTTTAGATGTTACCCACCATGCAGGTAAGTTTTTAACTTGATTTTTTAAAAAATCAACAATTAGGTAAGTTATTAATAACCTTATTATAATTGGGGTTTTTCCAAAAACTGACTAGCATTCATATTAATGCATGCACATGGACTCACCAATCATTAAGATTCAAGCTTCCATTTTTGAACTAGTGGTTCAAAGTTATGAAATTCGATGCATGGGTTGCTTGCCTCACACATTCATTCTATAATTATTCAAATAAGTCTAATTATATTGTGTCATAGGCGTGAAGACTATGACAATCAAAAGAATTGTTAAAAGGTGAAACGATGACTAACATGATAACAAAACAAGTACAAACATAAGTTCAACCATACATAAAAATGCATCAATAAGGAAATTAAATTCAAATACCTAGATGAACTATTAAGTTCATAATATGAAAAATTGAGCACATTGAAATATGTGAACAAGAATATAATGCAAGGTCATATTTTAAACTAATCTTGCTTTAACTAAAAGTCATCAAAGTGACCAATTGCACTACTTTCATCTATACAAATTTGAAAAACTTATTCATGAGAGTTTCCATAAGGCCCACAATATTAAGTCAATGTTGGCTTAACATGAAATTTACAACAAAAAAAACATAGATTTTGAAATTAAAACACAATGTTAAATTACAACCCATCAAAATGGGACTTTAAATCAATGTTAACATAAATATTTTTTCACGGTTCTCCTAGGTTTTATTCTTGTGCTTCTCCCTATTCTCCCTACACATTCAATAACATTCATGATGATGATGTGAATCCATCATGGAAAAAAATAAGTTACTCTTTTTTTAGAACTTTAATATAAGTTAACATTAATTTAGATGTGAATGAGAAGGGGAAAAAAAACTAATATTTAAGGTAGTGCTACTTAACCAAGATGACCTTTTTGTTTTATGATGTTATCTAGATGTTAGACTACTTAACACCATAGGCCTTATTGTTAGATGTGATTGTAACTTTAGTCTTCTTCATAAAAATGTTGTTCCTACCTTTTCCATGTTTAACTCCTTTTTATTTTGTTTCAAATAACATTTCTTCAAAATTCACTTGGTATTCTACCTTTCACCATGCATTTTTATGCATTCATACATATCTAATCTTTTCATTTCATGTCCACTCAACAGATCTTTGTGTCCATTGTGAGTTGTTGCCTTTGCTTGAGTTAGCTCATTCCTTGCCTTTTGACATTACACATCTCATTGCTTTCTTCTCCCAAGTGCAATGAGGATATTTGCTGACAAACTAGGGTAAAAAAAAAATCATAGCCAAAGTTTGAAGTAGTAATGGTATTGTTTGAGATGGAACCTTTTGTCAATGTATAGCATTTGCAATATGAAATTGATAAAAAGAAGGGAACACTTATGCTAACTCAACCTCTTATTTTAAAAGCTTAGAATAAGTAGTTTTTCAAGTATGGAAGGCTCCCATGAGTTAAAATACCTGATCTGAGGCCAATACCCTAAGGGTATATATGCAAATGTTTTTAAAAGCTGGAGGATTAGAAACTGAGGAGAAATAAAAAGCTTACCAGTGTTTCCAGCATCTGTAAAAGCTTGACAATTGTGGGGGCAGAGTTTTGGTCAGGTCTGAGTACTACTCCCTGTTGGGGGCATTGCACTTGTGAGGCCCTGGTTTGGTTTAGGTGGCAACTAGTTTCAACAGGTTTTTAGGGTTTTAAAAAACAAAATAGAAACAGTTTTTTAGGGTTTTAATTCTTTTAACAAAGGGTAAGGCTTCTCATTGAGGGCATTATGATTGTGAGCTCCTTAACAAACCTGGGGAAGGCTTCCTTGTGGAGGTCCTTGTATTAGGTGGGACCACACACACCCATTCTAATAGTACTTAAACTACTTGTGAGGGGATCCACACCTTATGTCATTGAGTTGACAAGGTTCTGGTAAGTCTGTGTGCCGATATGAACCCTAAAGACATTATATATGTCCAAGTGTTTTTCCACTTGGGCGAGTTTGTGCGACCCACTATGACGTCCATGGAGTACCTACCTACCAGGGCCATATACGCTGAAACAGTCCTAAGAGGAAACAGTCCATTTTGAACAAGATTCCAAAGGGCATGAAATTCAACCTTACCTTAGGTGAGACTATAATATGGACAATTGTTCCTTTGCAAGCTCCAGAACTTTATTGGCACGCCAACTTGACCCAAATACTAGGCCCAATCTGAAACCACAAATCCTTGTCCTAAACTATACACCGATTTTTGTTGATGAGACTCCAAATTTTCTGCAACTAATTTTAAAATTTATAAAAAAAAAAATGTGTGTGTGTGTGTGTGTGTGTAATTTTATTATTAATGTATTAAATTTTAATTTTTTTTTGGGGGTTATACACCTTTAGACCTAGCTACTGATAATATTCTAGAAGCAGTTCTAAGTCAGTTGCCCTGCTTTTAATGTACTCTCGAGCAGGCCCTTGGTGGGGCCTGGTAGGGAGCCTGGCATAATGGACAACCAAAGACCCATTCATTCATTCATGTCAATAGCACAGGCAAATATGTGAAGGGAAGTCCCTAAATGGCAAGGTTCCCCTCTGATGACCAATTGGGCCTGGAGAATCCCACTGGAGGGAATCATGGCTGAACTCCACCCTTGCGACCTATTCACAACATGAGAACTCTTGGAGCAATACAGTAGTAGTTCCTTGGCCAGCTTTCACACTACCTATATATTATTTTCAGAAATGTTGAAAATTTCCCCCCAAAAAATATTTTTCAAAGAAAAAATTATTATTTTTGAAGGAAAATAAAGAATCTTTTAGATATATGAGAATTTTTTTGGACATGGAACCTTCAAAATTAATTAGTTATTTGAACAGACATGTGTGGAAGCTGCCCCTGTACTAAAATATAATGAGCCAGACGCGTCAAATGAAGAGGCAGGCCCGACAACACAAGCAAAGCACCTTGTTAAATAATCAATTTGGGAAGTCTATTGAGTGTTGGGTGCAAAGAGCCCCCACAAAATCTTAATAGGATTCCGTCCCATGGCAACCAACGGTGGAGAAACAGGCCTTTGAAATTCGAAACACAGAAAATTCAGGTGGCCACTGGGGATACTAACAAGGAATTTTGTGGATGACTTACTCTAGGGTTTAAGGTTTAATAACTTGAAAACCTTGATGGGCTTTGAAAGTGTCAATTATAAACCCCCCCCCCCTCCCCCAACCTCGATGTCACAACATGTGATATACATGGATGCACCTGAAGAATTGTCAATCATATTTTAGAAAAGTTCAATTCTATTGAGTGCAAGTTTTCTTGATTTATGGGGAAAGTGGGAGTGAATAGCCCCCTTTCTTCTTTTGGATGTCTCACCAATTTTTTTGAAGTTTGCAACCAAAAAATTAATTAATTTTTTTAACAATTAAGTATAGAACCATGTTCACGCATAAACACTTTTGGCTCTTTTCGAAAATTTAAATTAATGTAGCAAATAGAAGAAATTATTTTTTCCAAAAAGACTTTTGTGTCATGTGGAGTGTGGCCATAAGCTTCAAATGGCAAGTCGACTTGGGAAGTTCACATGAATTTAAATCTAAGCTCCAATGAAAGCAAGGTGTGCAAGAACCTCTCGTGGAGGTAGGATGGGGGTGTGTGTGTGGGGGGGACCCAAGACAATATGGAGCCAATTAGGTGAAGGATAGTATTAGGAATTGTAGTTATACTTCAAGGAGGGCATGTGGGCAACCATGACTAATCCGTCTACAATTCAGTTCCTTTGCCTATCTCATAGGTTAGTGAATACATTTAAGAATTATTTTTAGTTTAGTCTATTGCATTGTTAAAGTGATTCCAAAAGTGGTCAAGAATTTGTTGTTTTTCTCCAATTTTTAAAAGTATTTTTTAAAAACTCATTCATATGTGATTGCTATTGATGCACCTTGGGTTTGTCATGTGATATTTGAGATAAAGAATCTACTGACTTTTTATTTTGTAACAAAATATAAATTCAATGTGTGTTTTTAAACTCCCAAGAGAAAAAAAGAAAAAAAAAAGGGGGGGGAGGGAGGTTACAACGAAATCACAAATGTGAGTTCAAAATGAAAACAATTTGCACAAACCAAAAGAAAATGTTCATGGTGCAAATTGCAATAAAAGTGATGCACAAACGAAATCACAAATTAAATCATAAAAGACACACTCACATGATTTACCATCACTCATATTTGGGAGGAGTTCACCATTCTCCTCCCTATAATATAATATGTACATGGTAGTGGGAATTACGATGAAATGGCAAAAAAATTCAAATTTATTAAATTATGATTTCTAATATTTTGCAAGTTCATAGCTTGTGCATATAAACTCCAAATAAGGAGCTTTCAAGGCTAAAGTTATAGCCTTTCATAAGAGCTTTTTAACCTTGTAGTATTTGTTCCAATCAAAGTTGTTTTGAACCCTCTATAAGACTTTTAAGGGGTTTACAAAAGTTTTTAAAAGGGCAATTTGATTCTTGACCATTCTTTTGGCAACAACTTATGTTTCAAATTTTCAAATCCACCATGCATTTGAGACAAGTATTTTTTTATCTTTTGATTTTAAAGAAAACCTCTTCACCTCAACATGCTTATCTACCCATAATGAGTGAACACATTGTTAACAAGTTGGTGAATCAACAAATTCAATATCTTTTCTTCCAACCTACACTTCATGCTTTTAAGTGTGTCCTTCAAGTTTTCATGATAAGCCTCTATATCGGTATTTGTATGTTTCAAGCATATGTGGACCATATGGTGACTTTTGCCACCTAATATGGATTAACATAATCAAAAGAAAACTTTAATTGAAATATATTTGGTCCAAAGTTGGAAGTGTGGATTTTATTTTATTTTTTAGTTGGTCATTATGTTAGATGTATTTCTAGATATGTTACAACACCTTTTAGATACGTGACATCTCCCAAATAGTTTTGGTAACATGGGCATGAACCAACAAAGTTAACAATTTTCAAAAAAGATTGTTTGAGCCATGTTCAACAACATGCCAAAGGCAAAGCCATTGACATCAAGTATGGAAAACACACACTACACATTAAACAAGATTTGTAAAAGCAAATAATTTAAAAGCCATTTAAAGGAGATAGAATCAAAGCAAATCCAAGAAATTGGGCCAAGGTTTCCCTAACACAATTTGACAAGGAATTCCCCTAAATGATTCCTTAAAGTTTTACTTTGCTAAGCTTTGAACTTCTTGAACACATACATTGGTCCTCTTCATCATGTTTCCTTAGGATTTATTGAGGGGCACAGCCTCTAGGAGATAACATATTTGAGCCTAACATGTTTGCCTAATATGATTCTAGGGGCATATTGGTGTGCCTTCAAAAGACTTGCCACAAGGTATGGGAGTAACCTTTCTAATACAATGAGTTGCAAAAGATTGAAAAGCCTTGGGGCACTCCCTAGTTAGTGTTAGAAAAGTGTGTGAAAGCTTTAGGATGGGACTAGAATGAGCTTTTCAAGTTGAGCTCAAAAACATGTGAAAATGCGTAGACCAATAAGAGAAGGTGGTTTGTGCATTTGGAGCCAAGTTTGATCATGAACTCAATTAAAACTCACATGGTTAGGATTTCAAAAAAATCACCATTTGTCCCTCACAATATACTTTGTGATTTGCTATGGGAACTACATTGTAACAACCAATGACAAAATGGGAATCCCAAAATGGATTCTTAGAATTAGGACATGCAATGTTTCAAAAGTTAAAAACCTTTTACTTTATCAAAACAAGTATGTTTTCAACATATGATTCCATTATCTTGTAGTTCTTATTGAAATATTTTCAACATTATGTTAACAACATTTCTTGCACATGTGACTTACATTGGGGCCACAAATTCTTAATCTAGTGAATACAAACAATCAATCAAATGGCCAAAAAATTGTCCTTTTCCTTATAACCCTTTTTGAATGAATTGTATGACCTCAAAATTTTCATATTGTTTATGATATAATCAAATGCATTTAATGAACATTGCCAAACATAGATGTAATCAATATTTATCCATGAAAAAAAATTGAAATCAATTACACCACTTAATGCATTCAATTTGATTCCTTTAAGATAAAAATTATAATTAGGACAAGGATTTAAATTATTTAAAAGGACTTTAAAAGACATTTATTTTTATCCAATCTCTTCATAGAATTTTTTAAATAGTTTAACATGACATCAATATAGTTATAGGCATACAACAATCCACTATAATTATAAGGTGATAAATATTATAAAAATCCAAAATAGTCCTTTATGCTTTTGGGTGTACTAACCATGAATATGTTCATTGAGAATGCAAACTCACTTCGGATATTAATGCTTCAAGAATTTTTAATGACATATTGGGGTTTGATTTGGACCACGTTTATTATCTACATTTCTATCCCAAATATTTGAAACATTTCGAAATTCCAACTCCCAAAGTGATTCCCACTTGGGTGCGCTTGAATCTTAAGACATTTTTTTAGCTCATTCTCCTCGTCATGAGTTTATTGCCCTAGTTGAATCTTGTTTCCACTTAGAAGCATCCAATTTCCATTGAAGCATATATCACTATAATTTATCCTTTAACATTGTCAACTATGTGTGTCTATGTGCTTCTTGTTCAAAGTTAAAATGATCCAAGCCATGGGAACACCATTTTGCCACTCGTCAAGTACCATTAACGTATACAACAAAAACTAGGGGAAAGAAAGTGTAAAATATGTCAAAATTCCAAAAAGATCAAGAATGATTGAAGGGGACAGTATTTAAAGGTGCTATCACAATACATTCTTGTCATTTTTCATAGATGTTGCATCGTAAACAATTGCCTTGCGATGGCTTAGACCCATCATCAATTTTTTGTTGTATGTATGGGGTATAAACATTGATATTAAATTTGAAATCGGTAGGTATCAATGAAAAGTAAAATACCATATAATTAGCATTTGTGTATGTTTAAAACATGATGTTGGTTGAAATGTACCAAGGTCATTTGTACTCCAAACTAATGTACATATCCATGACATTGTGAATATCATGTAAAAGTATAAATGATTGCATGTCCATGATTTTCTTGTGGCATCTTGTTTGAAGCATTGTTGTTCATATTTTGGCATGAATTTGGGTAGTAAATAAAAATATTTTAACATTGTCCATGATCCAATTTCTAATGACTTGACCGAAATTCAATGTATATTGCAAGTGTGTACCCAAATATTTTCATGGTTTGGTGCATGTGACAAAGAATACCTGGTTGTCCCATGTGTAATAATAATGGAATAATTTAAACTCAAGTGTGACATAATTTTGCCCAACTCTTAAGCCACAAATGGACATCTCAAATCAAAAGAATTCTTATGTGCTCATTTTGTTTTCCTAGGACTTTATTTTAAACACAATCCAATGGGTTGTGCCTAATTGTCATATATGATTTTCCACCCTTTCGTCCTTAACTTGTCAAAACTCAGAATGATAGGGTGACATCATGAAACAACTATTCATCCTAGGTGTTTCAAGTGAATTCTGGGAATTGACATGAATTTTTTTCGATTAAATTGAGTTTTTTCACTAGGTTACTTGGATTCACCATCTAAACATTTAGGTATCCTTATCCATGGAATGTTTAAATAAGCACAAGGTTTATGGAAGTCATGACCAATTTTATTTTTCTCAACTCATTAGAGTTGATGAATTGATGACAACTAAATCTACTTTGAAGGGGGTGTTGCAATTCATTATGTAAGGGCACAAAATTATCTTTTAGCACATCAATTGTACCACCATACTTCACACCCATGGCATCAAGTTTGTTATTAGTCATGGACGTTGCAATTGCAAAATGTGCAAACCATGAATGTAAACCTACACATCAATGGGATCGAAGTGCAATGTGACCAAGTAAAAGTGGGACAATTTGCTAATAGGGAGAAAATTATTTGATGTTTTTGTCAATATTTGGAACAATCAATTTGGAAAAACAATAGTCATGAAAAGTCATTTATCATCACTATAATTCAATCAATTATTCCCAAATGAATGGATGGATGCCAAATTTTCCCCAACGGAGTTGTATGAGCCAAGCAAAACATCTAAAATATAATGTTGAGGCAATGACATATGGGGAATGACAAATTTGGTTATGAAAAAACCTATGGGGGTGCAATAATCATCTTGTTGGTGAAATTATTTACCTAAAAAACCCATGTTGAATGACAAATCATACAAGGAAAATTATATGTTTTAGACATAACAAGCCCAACAAAGGAGGTAGTTTTCAAAGTGGGGAAGTAGCTAGTGCCTTGAGAAGGTGAGAATGACCAATGGGATGAGTTTCAAGGATGACATGGTGCCTTGGGAAGATATGGTGTCTTCAAGAAGATAAAACTTCCTAGGCACACCAACACAATGGATTCTTGGAGGAGAAATTGTCCTGAGGACTAGCGTGAAGGATTTTTGGAGATGAAATTGTCCTTGGGGAAGCTAAATAACCATTTGAAAGAAAAATGTCCATGAGCAAGAAGGATGACAATGCTCCTTGCAGAAGGGTGAACATTAGTTCAAAAGTGGGGTGCAGTTCACTAACATGAATCTTTATGAGACCTTGAAAACAAAATAGGTTCACCCCACTTTAGTCATTTCATTTTGCCTAAAGTTATGTCATTATAAAATCATTATCTAATCATCATGTTTCACTATTAGTTGACATAATACACTACCATTATGAAAAATCGTGTCCATGGAAACTTCACTACCCTACAAATAAAATTATAAAACAACTAATTGCAAATGGAAATATAGGGAATTAAAAAATAAAATGTCATGTAAAAAATTCATAAAGTTCTATATGGATGTATGTATGCATTGTATATATGATTGTGGTGAACCATGTTTGATTTTGTCAGCAAGTTGCATGAAAATCGCATATGACAATTACAATCCAATTGAAATGTATATGAAACATTCATCAACAATTACTTTGCAACTAACATATGGCCTTGACATGTACAATCATGTCATGTGTATGTGTTACCATTGTCCATGAAATTGACACTTTCAACTTTTTTGTAAATAATTATTAACTATGATTCCCAATGATACAACTAATTGCAACACTATGTTTTCATTATATAAGTAGTCTTAAGCTAGGTATTATAGACCTATTTTATTTAGGTTAATGCATTTATAACTAACTAGTAGGCTACATTAACCAACCTACCCTACTCAATTATTAACTACAATAATTATAATATAACACAATAATTATTAGTATAAATATTAATTGTTAATATTACTTATTATTATTATTATTTTAAGTTAAGCTACCTTAATTTAACTTACCATAATTAGAACTTAATGTTAATTAGCTTAAGGTATTATTAAATAATAATAGTAATAATAGTAATATTTTAATTAATTGGTCTATCCTACAATTAAATATAGTTACAATAATTATAATTACATTAATTATTAATATATATATTATTTTAAATAATAATAAATGGTGATAATAATATAATTTATTATTTAGATTCCATAATAATAATAATTATTATTATTTAATAAATATTATGAGTTATAATATTTAACTACCAGGTACTAATTGCAAGTAACTTGCAACTAGGATGTAACTAATTTTTTTATGTCATATTGTTTGTCCTATTTTTATAAAAAATAAAAAATAAAAATAATGCACTATGAGTATTAAAAGACAAGTGACATTGGTATGAACCATTAAAAATTATTTGGCCTTAAAATTTAAACCCAAAATAAAATAGGATAATCCCAATTTACCTACCAATTGACCTATTTACTTAAGCCTAGTTACTTAGTTATCTACCTTTCCACCTAAATGTCATGTGTCAACATCCTATGAACCCTAAATTGGATGATCTAAATTACATTAATAGAAATATTAAATATCAAAAAGAACTTGCCACATGTCCATTAATGATTTGTTGTTAAAATGTTGTTTGACAATTTCATATTTGATGGATAAATGAAAACTATGTTAACACATTGTTGCATGTGTAGTTGCAACATAATTGTGTCATAGTTGCATAATAGTTATAATGGTCTAGTTGTAATGTAGTTGCAATAGTTGCAAATGTGTATGGTTCCATGTACAATGAGTTGCGTTTGTTGCAATTCTTGCAACTTGTTCAATAACACTCATGTTGTAAAAATACACTTAGTTGCAAAATGCCTTATTTTTTCATATTGTAATAATTGAAATAATTCATTATAATAAATAGGTTTCCTTTAATGTTGTTGTTCTTAATACCTTAGGTTATTCCACCTTAAGCTATTTTTAACTATTTACATTAAACTCTTATTGGTTATTATAAGATATTCCACTTTAGGCTATTATAGGTTATTCCACCTTAACCTATTTAAAGCTATCATTACCTAGGCTACTTTTGGTTTTCTAAGTTATTTCACCATACATTATTCTTAGTTATTCTACCTTGGGCTACTTTAAATTATTTACCCCAGGTTATTGTTTGGTTATTATATGTTATTCCACCTTAGTTTATTATAGGCTCACCTTTAGGATATTTAAAGTTATTATACCCTAAGTTATTTTAGGTTATTTAAAGTTATTATACCATAAATTATACCATAGATTATTATACCTTAAACTTTCATAGGCTATACCATAGAATAACTTAGGGTGGCATGACCTAGAATAATTGAAAATAACCTAAAATGGAATAATCTATAATAGCCTATGTAGAAGAACCTAAAAAAACTGAAAACAATTATAATAGCATATGGTGAAATAAAATAACTAAACATAGCCTAAGGTTGAATAGTTTAGAATAACATAAAATGGAATAATTTAATATAACCAAGAATAACTTAAGGTGAAATAGCAAAAAATAGCACACTAAGTTGAAATAACAAAAAAAATAACATATGGTGGAATAACTTATAATAACTTACATTAACCTAGGAGTGACCTAAGAATAGTGTAAAACTTAATTTATGGCAACCTACACATAGGTTTTTTTAAAAAATAATAATAATATGTGGTAACAAATAATTTCATTTATTTAAATAATGATACAATAATTAAATATTTGCTCCTTAAGCATATATGTGAGGGGTTTAGACTTTCACACTTGCACCCTAATTTATGGGCTAGGTGACCTAGGTTAACTTAAGTTCATAAATGTTAACCTAGGCTAAATTTTTAGGTGCATAATTTAACTATGAACTGGAAGACTAGCCTAGTGAATTAATTATTAATAAATTCACTTGTTCATAACAACTACTCCCATTTCACTAAGGATTGACCAATTTCACCATGATAAATTTGTTGAAATTTCTTCAAAACCTAATGAAATATAGAGCAAACTAGGACACATATGAATGTAGAGGGGGTTGAAGAGTTGGGGCCATGGAAGTTGAAGGTTGATTCTATAGATCTAAAGTATATATATATATATATATATATGAACATGGTCACCGTATCTCTTGTACTTTGAGCCCTAGACCTAGAGTTTTGAGGCAAGAATTTCAATTTTCAACATGCATTGTTCATGTGCAATAATATTTTCATATGGTGGAGGCTTCCAAGGTACTTTGTGGCTATCCTTATTGGCATTAGGTTGAAGGAAGGTATTGTCATTTCATTGGGTTATTGCAAGTTATTATTTTGCATACAAGTACAAACATCATGTGATTGGGGCTTTGATAATCAAAACCCTTGACAAGTGGCCCAATTGATGAATGTGCATATCATTAGTTGGTCTTGATTTCTCGGACGTGGAGTAATCTATATTCCCACTTGTCCAACTATCATATTGGCTGTTAATGTTCATAAACATGTCTAAAGATTGATGAAAAGTGTAGTCCCTTTCAAACTATTCAATATGTATGTAGTTGTTTGTAAGTCAAAATTAATTGACAAATGATTGTTTGACCCAGCTTAACACACGAGCATGGACCATTCCCAGAATATTGTCCCAGACTCAATAGGAGAGACTAGGAAACTTGGAACCATTTTCCAATGTACTCAAATGATGCACACCTACAGAGGATTTACATATCTGATATATACTTTAATGATATAACTTAAAATGCCAATTCTTAATCTTGAAATTTTGTCTTTTGTCTACAAAATTCCTTCCTTTCAGGTGGGTAAGTGGTGAAGTTAACTAATTTTCAAAGAAAGAACAATTGCGTGTAAGGGTTGCGCATATGGATCCTTGACTACCTAATGGTTAGGAAAACAATGAATTATATATCCAAAAGTGTCCATTCTTTGCCAGTTCTTCAAGGAAACGAGAACTGAATGTCTGCAGAGAGCATTGCTTTTTGAAATATCCTGGTTTGAATGGTCCATTCTTTGATTCTTTGCCAGATCTTTGGGAATTTTCAAAAACCTGAAAACCATTATGTTTTTACAAAAATTGAAGAACCACCCAACAACACTGGTAAAGTTGTAGCAGTAAGTAGCAAGTTTGGAAATTTGGCATTTAATTTTGTTGGGTACATGGAGGTCACTGGATAGCTCTAGAACGAGTGTGCTAAATATAAACAAGTGCAGATTAGCCAACTCTTATTTAAAAACCCAGTTGGTCCCCTGAGTCTGCTGATTCTTCAAGGTTGGAACTGAATAGATCTAGAACGAGTGTGCTAAATATAAACAAGCGCAGATTAGCCAACTCTTATTTTAAAACCCAGTTGGTCCCCTGAATCTGCTGATTCTTGAAGGCCCTTTCAGCGACGGTGTTTTAAGTTTGAATAGAGCCACGATAGGATCGACCGTGTTCACTTTCTGGGCTGCAAATTTGCAAAAGTCAGTGATGCTCCTGGCTAGATGCCAACACAATTTGTCGGTCCTACCTCCCATTTCCTGGGTTTCAGGTTCACTTTAGCCACATCATCTGCAGGGCAGCGATTGGTAGGTAAGAGGTGTTCATGGATCTACAAATGTCCTCATGATTTGAGGCTACAGTGTTGCCACAATCTAAGGTGGAGAATGTTCCCTCTGCACTCATCTGCGAATTTTTTCCTTCAGAATAAACTTGGGTGAAAAGTTGTCTCATTTTGCCACTAACACTTCATGAATGGGTCATACCCGCTAGGCTACTGAGAGCTGGATGTCTCTGCAGAGAGCATTGCTGGACACACGTGTCAGCTTTTAGCAACTTTCAAGAGGTTCGGATCCAAAGAGCAGGATGGTCCATCAGCAAGATGCTAAATACCCCCTAATGCTTTGTACGGCGCATTTCTGAGCTTGTCTTTTTGCAGCCTATGTGGTTCTACTTCAAACTGCATGCTTGCGTGTTTTTTCATGTTCAACAACAAGAACACTATTTGATTTGTTTTACATGTTTTGTTCTCCTAGGCTGAATTCAAAACTAAAAAATCTCTCTTTAGAAAGAAAGAACAAAGAGAAAACATAAATTCTAGTATTGAAAAGGAACAATCTAATTTTTTATTTAACATCTGTGCATCATCAAACTAGTCAAATCCTATGATAGAATCAAGTGGCTCTGCGTAGGGCTAAGCATAGTCGGTCACTTTTGAAACCAAACAATGTTCATTAGGGTATGTTTAAGGTCTTCTAATCCATCCACACCCACTATTTGGGCCTTTACAAATGTTAATAACTTATCAGGCCCCACCAATAAACATGAAAATTGGACAATGTAAGTTGAGAAACTATGTAAAGAACTACCACTTGGGCCAATCATTATGGTTAGCCAATCATAACCAATCATTTATTTATTTTGGGGCCTTATGGAGACTGTCATATCATGTGCAAATTAATTTACAAGTTCAAATCCATTTTCATGTTATTTGAAAATAGTTGCAAAGTAATTAATCCAAATACAATGTTCAAGCCATTTTTTTGTTGTGGGTTGATGTGCTTTAAGGACATCTTTCCGCCAAGTCATTGCCTTAACAATAGTTTTGATTGTGGTTTTTCCAATTAGTTGCATTCACATTCACCTTCTAGTTCTACCAATTGTGCATTAACCCAATGTGAAGTTGTGAATCAAACCATGAATCACCTTAAGGTGACATTTATCCCTTTTTACAAGGAACATGTATTTTTTAAAATTATTTAGAAAGTTCCTTACATATGAAATGTTCACAAAGTTGCTAACATTGATTAACTAGAGATTTTCAACCCAATTGTAATTCTTCAATGGAAAGCAATGTCCATGCAACAAAAAACAAGGCCCCATTTTGGTGGCTTTCCATTAGGTTGCTTTGATCACAATATATTGTGTATAACTATGATCACAACACCTAATGGAAAGAGACCTTAAATATTGTGGATTGAAAAGGCATATGGGTCTTTTAATCAAGATCTTATTGCATTACTCATTAGGTGATTTAATTAGTTAATGATTGAAGTGAAAATTAATGTTCATTTGTATGGTTGACTAATTTGTGCCATAGTCATTTCTAAACAAGTTGTGTAATGTGAGCTTAGGCACAGTCTTTTGCGTTAGTGTGAAGTAAATGTGTCATTGTGCATATTTCTTTTGGTACAATTAGTATTTGACATATTATGCTAGTCCTTGTGGTGAAAAGGGTTGCATTGAACTAGCACCCAATGATGCACCATTTGAAATGGATGTTCACTAAAAAAATAAATTATTCTGATTAAGATCTTTCTCCCACATCTAACTAAAATGGTTAACATTGTTTTTCATTTTCTAAAATACATATTTGTTTTCATTTTTCAAAAACCTTGTTAAAAATTGTACCTACTGACTAACTTTTTTCTTTCTCTTGCCTATCTAATAATAGCCCAATTGCTTTGACATACATGCATAAATACATATTTATTTACCTTAAACGACTCACTCCCACCTATTGACGTGCTTACTTACTCACCACTCATGTAATGCTAGCTTCCATAGATGAAAATGTTACAAGAAAAGCAAGTACATTCTATTCTTCTCACCTACCTCCCTATATTATGCAAGACATGATGTAATTCTAAACAAATGAAATGATTGCAAAAATTTGTCATATTTGATTTCGACTACATTTTGGATTTCAATTATGATATGGAGTTGTTTTGAATGCAAGTACTACAATAAACGCCCATATTTTGACTTATCTACAAACAATAAGTTTCAACAATTGGAGGAATGTAATATTTCCATTTGTTTGTAAACCAAAATCTTCATTGGGAAAGGTGGTTTGTACAAAATAGAGGTATTGCAACTGCTTGCAAACCATAACTTGCAATAACAACGTGAGTGCAATACTTTCAATTTTTATAAACTATAATTGTTAATGACATAGGTGTCCAATAACCTTGCTTTCTACAAATGATGATATGAATTGGCAATGTCCTTATTTGAAAAAGAATATGATAGCTTCATTTTTGGTGGAAAAAATCATTTTAATGCTAGTGAAATCTTTAATCAAACCATAATTTTAATTCCAATGATGATGATTCATCAAAGCTAGTTTATGTAGGACAACTTTAGGTTCCATAAGTTATAAATCATAATCATTGTCGTTTGGACAATTCCAAATTGGAATTTGTTTAACATAATCCCAAATAAAGATGCATAAGACATGTGTCTTTTTGGATCTATGTCAAAAAACATTCCAACCCCATATTCACAAGAAATATTTCAATACATCTTCCATCAATTTGTATCCCATTTCTCTTCAATTAAATTTTAATTAAATTTATCTAAATCCAATCATTGCATTGAATTTTGTTGATTTGAATTTTGTTGAATTGGAATTCAATTCAAATTCCACTCAACGTATTTTAATTTAGTTTAGGAATTTGAATAAAATCAAATCAAATCAAATCAAATCAAAATCAAAATCGATTCAGATTGCATGCAATGCCATTTAATATTTTCAGAATGGAACTTAATTTTCAAACATTCATTTTTCATGTCAATTGATCAAAAGATCATCATTACTAATGAGTAGAAATGTAAACCCCAAGTTGGTAATGGGATTTTAATCCTTTCATCACTAATAGAAATCTTGTATTTTACAACCATCAATTTTGTAACTACATGCAATTATGTGTCATTTGTGACTATCCTTGCAACTATTAATTATTTTTGAGATTTTTGTGACTATCTTATGATTACATTACAACTATTGGAAGCTTCACCCTTCCATGCAAATGATTTTTATGTGTATTTTCATTCAAGAACAAGGTAATAAATCCCATTAGTTGCAATACAAGTTAAAAGTTGATTATAAGTAATTTTACATAGATGTATTAGGGGTATATTGAAGGTATATCAAGGGTACATCTTTAGGGGTGTATTAAAGCTATGTTTCATATATATTAATGGTATATTATGAATAGGGTTTAGGGCATTTCTAAGGTTTAATATTAAATTTATATTAAAATTATAAAATATATTAAAGTTGTGTAAATGTACTAAGAGTACACTAAGGTTATTATTATTGCATTAAGGGTGTTTCATCTATATTAATCTTTTATTGAAGGTATAATCATGGATAAATTAAAGGTGAATTAAATATTAGCTAAATTTTAACCAAACTTTAACCAAGATTTAACCAATGTTTAACCCATTAATTTTAGTTTTAATCAAGTTTTAGCTAAATTTTTGCAAACTATATTTAACCAAGTTTTAGTTTAAACAAGATGTAATATAATAAATATTTACCCAAGTTTCAATTTTATCAAAGATATACCAATTTTTAAATTTTTTTCCAAAATTTAACCAAGGTTCGAACCAATTTATAATTTAGCCAAAGTGTTGTCAAGGTTCAACCAAGTTGTAATTTAGCCAAGGTTTGACCAAATTTTATTTACCCAAAGTTTAGTGAATGTTGAGTCAAGTTGTAGTTTGGCCAAGTTTTAATCAAATTATAATTTAACCAAGGTTTAGCCTGTCCCATGTGGCATATTTGGTTTAAGCATAAATGCCAAGTGGGATGTTTAGCCTAGGTGTAATGTAGGCTACTTTAGTTAGTAAGCTAGGTTAATCAATGGGTAGTAATTTAAGTTAATAGGCAATAGGTTAAGCTAGGTGGTACCTAGATTTAAATAGGTAGTAGGTTGGACTAAAAATTAGAAGTTACAAATAGTATTTTAAATTAATTAGGTTGGCATGTTAAGAAGGTAGGTCAATAGGTTAGGTGGGTAAATTAATTAGGTAAATAAATAGACATCTCGGTAGATATGTAGGTAGGTAGGTAAATAGGCAAGAAGGCAAGGCTTAGGTAGTTAGATAATCATTTCAAGAGGATTTTATTTTTATTTAGGATCAAAAAATTTATGGTGCACATTTAGTTATATAGTTTACAACATTGAAAAACAAGACAAAAGATATGGGACTATTTTTTTGTAGTTATAACCAGTTGTAAATTAGTTTGCAACTATAAAATTTATCACATATTTTTTTTCCTCCATTTCAATCTTGTAAACTAAATAACAAGGTGCATTTGAAAGATTGAAATAATAATAATAATAAATTTATTTTTGATGAATCAATATAAAAGGCTTGACATTAAAAAATAAACCTAATTTTTATTTTTAAAAATCAACTTACCTACCTACCTACCTAAATTGAATTTAAAAATTTATTCCTTTTGAAATTTTCACATCAAACCACATGGCAAAATTTGATTGATCCACATGGAACAATTTTAGATTGTCTAGTTTGGATGAATGAAATAAAAAGGTTATTTGATTTACATGTTTTAATTTTAAATATGTCCCTATTCATGACAATGTGCAATTGGAAATATTGTAGTTGCAAACAATGATAAATAATTATACAGTCAAAGAATGGAATATATGTTTGAATTTATCTTTCATCCATGGGACAATTGCTAATGTCATGCTTAGATCATATTTGCAACTACATTTAAGGTATGACTCCACGTATGTAACTAATGAAAATTTTAATCATAACATCATCGACAATTAATTTCTAATTGCAAATTAAAGTCACAAAACGAGATTTTTCTAATAGTGTATTTTTCTACAAACCTTCATTGTTTGTGTGAAATTGGATGCAATGGTTTCATTCTTTTCCCACAAAAGTTCAATTAAATGGTAATGAAGTTTCGAATGTCTTCATTTGTCGAAGTTTTACACTATAACATCCACATTTGTCCTTTCATACCATCATCTATGATATTTCAAGAATGTTATTTTCCCCATCATTTTCCCTACCTATTTTAAATACACATATCGCTTAGATAGATTGACTTTACACCCAAAAGAAAAGCAAAATGTATGCAAACGTAAACATGTTACAAAAATAAATGTATGAAAATCCTAAAACCCTTGAATTAATCCACCAAAGTATGTAAAATAAAATAAGATACATGTTATTTTTATTCCAAATGGAACCCTCTTTAAAGTTAACTTTCCTGTTATTTTTCATGTTATGAATGCAACAATAAATTAGTGTAGGTTTAGGCACCTTTCTAGCATGGTGATGTGTAAAAATATGTTAGTTCAACAATTGTCACACAACTCTTGGTTTGTCAAATGGTATTGGAAGTAAAAAGCCTATCAATTTTTCATTTTGTAATGGAATGCAAACCCATGGTGGGCTTTTAAGCTTTCACAAAGAAAAAAGGCATAAAAGCTCCATGATGGGAATAGGACAATCTCACAAAGCTGAATTTAAGGTGAAGTTAATTTGCACAAACTAATAAAAAAGGTGATTAGTCCAAATAGGAACCAAAATGTGCATATGAATTCATATTAGACACATTCACATGACTCATCATGGCCTAAACTTAAAGGATTCACCACTCTCTTCCCTATAGCAGATTTTATTGCATTCCAAACTTTGAAAAAAAGGTTTGATTTTGAAATTCACAAGTTATGAATCCCATTATTTTATGGTTCATGCCTCCCTCAAATGGTTTTTGAGTCAAAAGTGCCTTTCAAAGAGAAATTTGTAACTCATAAAAGGAATCTTGCAATGACATATCACACATTCCAATTGGAGTTGATTTGACCTTAACATTAAACACTTTAATTGCTATAGGATTCAAATTGCTTGTTGATTCTTAGTTAGTTGATTAACCATTTAACTTGTTTTTTTCTTATTTCCAAATTGGGGATGTAACCCAAATTTTATTTATTTTTTACAAGATATTTTTCAATGATTTCAAGAGGGCCCAATTTGGAAAAGGTTTATCCTTCAATCCTCGTTCCAAAGTTATTGGACACCTAGGAATGCCAAATTCCCAAAACTAAATGGATTTGGGAATATTCCCCTTTTGCACTCAAACATATTTCCCTATTATAAGGGGATTGTGATTGAATGCCAACCTTGCCTTGGTTTATTCTCATTTCACTTCACCTTTGTCTTGTATTAACATTAATTGTAGTCCCAAAATTAGACTTGCAACAAATTGGTCCTGCATCATGTCAAGAATGATGAAAAGATACGAATGGTATAAAAGCACTCAAACATAAAATTACTAATAAGTTCAACAAGCACATGAATACAACTGCAACAATGACCACACAATAATAATAACAACAATAATAAACATGAAGATGACCATGTCAAACAAAAAAGTTATGAGGGGTGAAGTTCCACACAATGAAAATATTGAAAAAAATCATCAAGATAAAAAAAAAGAATGAGAGGAAATGATTGGGTTCATTCTCATTTATGATGAACATAAGATTCAATAGTGTTGTTGTTAATGTTTTTCACATAAGAAAAAATAGAGATATTAGGAAAAAAGGGGGGTTGGGGGGGGGGAGGGGAATAAATAAGGGGGAAAAGCAAAGAATTTGGCAACATTGTTGAAAACATTATTGGCACCTCTCACACAAGAGAAGGAGAGACATGAAAGGAGAAATATGGAAGGAGAGGAAATAAAGGGGCACAATATTGGAAGGCATGATAATGAGTTGTGGTCATTGCCGATGCTTTTCATCGGAGAAAAAAGAAAAACAATAAAAAACATAGACAAGAAGGAAAACAATAAAGTAGAAAACAAAAAGGGAAGAAGAGGAAATGAAAAAAGAAAACTTATTTTGAGAGAAGTCATTGGAGTAATTGCTTGAGCTCTTGAAGATTGTTTTTAAATTCATTCAAGCAACAAGAAGGAAAGAGAGTAAAAGAAGCTCAATGTGTTACTACTAGTAAAAAAGGTGACCAAAGAACTTGTTGCAACTAACAATAGCAAGGATGCACAAATGTTTTCTACCTAAGGAAGCTTGGAAGTAATGAATATAGTGGCAATGGCAATGTTGCAACCCCACCCACTATGATGGAACAACTCCACAAAACTAAAAGACAAGATGACAACAAAACTAATCATGGAGGAGAGCTTGAGAGAAAAAAGGGAAGGCGAAGGGGGTAGGTGGGTAGGAGTGGTAGTGTTGAGATCTTGTGTAGATAGTAGGTAGGAGGTTAAAATGTAGGAGTACATAGGAGATGAATAGGGGGCAAGTAGATGAAACACAATATGGAACCCATTTTGATAAAAATGGAGGTTCATCCCAAACTTACCCATAACAAGTGTCTTTGGATGATGCATTAGTGGGTGTTGCGTCATAGGGGTTGGTGAAAAGGGCCATATACATGGAATGATGAAAAATGTTGTCATATAGTTGCTAAGCATGTATGATCTTAGCAACATTCCACAATTTCTTTAACCACCCAAGCCAAAATTACCTATTGGTCAAGGCACTAGGTTGTATGACATTTTTGGATGTGCTAGGGAAGAGAAGGGTGATGGTGTGGATGCAATGCATATGCTCTTTGATTACATAGTGCCTTAACAAAGCCTAATTTTTTTTTAGAAATAAATTTATCCATCCAAATCCCTAGTATAATTGTATAACATTAGACCTAGGATTTGATATTTCTTCTATCCAAGTTTAAAGGGTGGGTTAGAGATTGTTTCATGTAAGCAATACTTAAAGAGTAGGTAAAGTTGAAAGAACTCAATTTTTGAGGAAAGAAACGAGCATGGTAAGGGGAACATACATTATTGAAAGCAAGCTAGTGTCTCAATTTTCATCCCAAAATGGTTCTAAACTTCAAGTGTTAAATCTTGAAAGTTGAATGGAAATTCAAATTGTCCACCTAGTGGTGACACATCAAAGAATGATATGTATATAATACACCTTGGAGCATTGGCCTCTTGTTTGTAACATCTGGGGTTCTTCCAAATTTTGGTTGTGATGGACTAATGATGATGGGTTGTTAGAATAGATTCGGGGGACTTGGGGAGGCATCCGTTAATTAGTTGATAAAACATTCAATATGTCCTTGAATTTGACACTCAAATAAGAAGTTGAATGTTGAAGATGTGGAAAGTTGTGACCAACTTGCTCCTTTTGCTAGGTAAGTGAAGATGGGAAATTGTTGCGAGTGAGTGTGCAAACACAACACAACTACACATGTTAAAAGGGCACCTCCTCAAGACTAGGACAAAGACCTCACTAAAATATTATAACTACGGCCTACACCCTTCATGGTAGAATAGTTTTGCTTTGCAAATGGTACCTTGTGTCTAAGATTTGCATTTGGGGAATTGGAATATACCTGGTCTTATTTTCTGTCTTTTTCTGCTAAAAATTATTAAATCTTTGAACACAGAAGGGGCAAATTGTTCTGGACATAAGCGGCCCAGCCACTTAGCACCATTGCGAAGCCATCCCCTACTCTCAAGCCTTGCCCCACACAAAATACTTTCTACTGGGAACAATGAAGGGACTTGACAAGTTCATGGGTGTGGGTACAACACACACTGAGCATGAGAAATTGTGTATTATGTTGGAGGGGCCACAACTCTTAGTGCAAATATTGTTCTTTGTGGAATGGAATCCACACGCCAATCCATGCATGAATGTGGAATACATTTTGCACATAGCTGAAAAACAGGCCAATTTCACTTAAGTTTCTATCAACCCCCAGCAATAGAACAGCCTTTTGCACCACAATCTGATTGATTATCACAAAAACTGAAAACTTCTGAAATGTTTTGCAGTGGCTTAATTTGAAACCATATTTGGCCAAAATTGCTGTCTAGGTAATCTTTGCAGTAGAATAATTCAGTTTTTAGCCCTAGAAATTTCCACTAGTCACAAATTGCCCTCAAAATTTTCCAATCAGCCACAACAGAGTCAGAGTGAACCAGCACCCACTAGCACACCATCCACTGGATGAATGTTATAATTTAGTTTTGGATGAAGCTCAACTGAGTTAATATCTGGTTTCACCTTGGTAACCCACTATGTAAGAAGTAGGTCCTATGCATAGGTAGATAGGTAGAAAAAAATAGGAAAAGTAGAATACATAAGTAGATCACTTATACATAGGAAAATCTACTAACAAGCCGCTTGGTAGGTACACAGCAGTGTTGGGTGGTTCTCTTGTGAGAACCGCTAGTTCTGGTTCTTAGGACTGTTTTAAAGAACCAGGTGTCAAGTTCTATAAAATAAATTAAAAAATCAAGCTTTGAAAACCCTACAGGGTTTCAGAACTTTGAAAAAAAAAAGTCCAGCTTGTTTTCAGTTGAGCCGGTTCTCATAAATTTTTGAACTGGCAATTGTCAAAGAGGGTCCTCATAATCAAAAAAAAAATTACTAATTTTTTAATTCAAAAAAGGAGAAAACGCATACTATAGCCTAAACCCCTAAATCCTAAACCTAAAGTCTAACTGAAAACTGACACTGGTTATTTTTTAATACCCTTTCAGGTTCTCATTGAGCTGGTTCTCACCCCAGTGAGAACCAACGATCTGGTTTTCATAGTGAGGATCACTATTGATGGTACCTGTAGGTTTTCATTTTGAGAACTGGCCTGAAAACCCATTAAGGTTCTCCTTTTAAGATATATTCGAAAAAACAACCGCCCAACACTGGTATATAGCGGGCAGAGTGAACCAGCAGCCACCAATGCACCAGTTGGCCGTTCTGTCCACTGGATGGGGTGCATTTTTTCATTTGGCGCCAGATGGGGTTCATCACAGTCCATTTCTTTTTGCTGCTGACC
>Ga0116231_10002888_pt1 | contig 35859 bp, 21 predicted proteins | sample S1TSphgellanicum_2_FD_89695 | JGI IMG/M metagenome (GOLD analysis project Ga0116231, IMG submission 89695) | Host-associated microbial communities from peat moss isolated from Minnesota, USA - S1T2_Fd - Sphagnum magellanicum MG | ecosystem: Host-associated > Plants > Peat moss > Unclassified...
AAAAAAAAAAAAAAAAAAAACCAATTTTTTTTGTTTTATACCTTAAAAGTAAAAAAAAAAGTAAAAAAGGGATTACCTATTATGAAAAAAATTTGGTGGAAAATAGAAAGAACAAAAAAAAAAAAAAAAAACTCCAATATGAAAAATTTTAAACAAATGAAAAAGATGAAAAAAATGAAAATATAAATAGAAAGAAAGAAGGAACATGAAGAATTAGTGTAGGGTAAAAGGAGAGATAAACACACCACACACACATCACCCACCTTTAGTTCCCTCAATCACCCAATTCATCTCCCATGAAAATAATTAGTTCCTTTTCCTCCAAACTTGCTCCTAGATTAATTCATATTTGAGTGACAACTAGTTAGCCAACTAACTCTTTTTTAAATTAGGTATTTGACTTCCTCCCTACCACCTTCTAGATACTAATTAATTAGTTTGGTGTCACCCCCAAAAATAATGGGGATAATAGATAAACCTAGTATTGATAACTTTGAAAATTATGGGGTTTCCTTATTAATTAATTGATCCCTAGATTAAAAATTTATTTAACCTCCATTCATAATAATGATCATGATGAGGAAATGGGCTTTCATCACCTTTTTTTTTTTCCTTTTATTATTATTATTTTGGTTTTTCTTATTTATATTAATTTTTTTGTTGTTTTTATAAAAAAAAAAAAAAAAAAAAAAAAAAAAAGAAAAGGAACCCCCCCCCCCCCCCCCTCCCCCCTTTTTTTGCTTTTGTGGTTCCTAACCAATAATGATTAGTTAAAATTCTCTTGGCTAGCAATGGTGATGGTGGATATGTTTTCACCATCATTGTTGTACCTTGATGCACCTTCTATTGATAGAAAAAATAATGGAAGGAGATTAAAAAAAAAGAACATAAAAATAAGTAAATAAAGAGAGAAAGAAATAAAGAAATGAAGAGGGCTTGTAAATCATAAGTGGGTTTAAAACCAAATTTATGTATGTTTATTACATAGTTATGGAAATTTATGTTCTTGTTTGCACAAATATTTTCTCACCTTTTTATTTCTTATGTATATTTAATATGTTGCACCATTCTCCTACCATGGATTTCACACACAGATAAATTATGTCAAACCTTTCAATGCCCTTCATAATTTCATTCCATAAAACTTTGCATTCATACAACCACTTATTTCCATCAAGTGAAGGTGTTTTCAAATGTCACAAACACTCATTTATATACAAATAAAAAGGAAATTAAATAAGAAATTTCTTAAAGTTTACACATCACATGATCTCCCATGGTTCTTCATATGATTCCACATGCACAATAAAATGGCAAAGTCTTTTCACAAGCATCATCATATGTGAATCAATGCACATTAATGTGCCAAAAACTTTTCACATGACTTTTCACATGAATTATCATGTGTGAGTCAATGCACACTAGTGTGCTAAAGACTTTTCATGTGACATTTCACATGAATTATCATGTGAAAGTCAACACATTAATTGAAATTATGACCAAATCATAATTAAACTATGAAATCCAACTAATAAGTAAATCACCAAACTTAATCGTTAAGTAATTACATAGGTAATTGTCTAATGACATCACATTACAAGCCTTCTGTTAGTGGTAGGGCTTTTATTTTATGTGTGTGCATTTATTCTTGATAGTTCCAACTTCACAACCACCAAGGGTTGCACTTAACAATAGTTTTTATCCTCCTTTCCATGTATTAATGAAAATCAAACTAAAATACTTAAAATTACCAAGTGAATAGATCAAGAATGCCCCCCCCAACTATAAATTTATTTAGTTTAAAAAAAAAAAATCAAAAACTAGAAACATATTAAAGAGAAATGAGATTTCGAAAACACTTACTAAACACAATCCCATGTAGAACACACAACCCAAAACAAAACAATGTTTAAACCGTTTGAATCTAGTTGTAACCAAACATAAAACTAAATTACACTTTTGATGATTCAAAATATTTATTCACTTACAAAAACCCACAATAATTCAAACCCAAAACACACAACATATTTCACATAACAATGTGCATACACAAAATTTTCAATATTTATCCAAATTTTATGCATCATGATGAAAATTTGAAAAATAATTTTCACTAAAATTATGTAATAGATGATGGTTTATGTCTCAATCTCGCATTATATTGTGAAATCAATGCACATATGAATTATGTAATAGTCCAAAAAAATATTATTTTGATTTGCAAAGCCTTGAAATATCTTTGCAATTCCAACAAAAGGATTATGAAGTTTCACATTTAATAATAATTTGTCCATGAAATTTTACATATACAAAAAAAAACCATAAAAAACAATTTCCCCCATCAAAGTTTTCAATTTTTTCAAAGACTATGGAATTTAAATAAGATGGTTAAAAAATTTTCATCAGTACATTATGGTATGATATTACTAATAATTATGATTTTTTTAGGTTGAAAAAATTATTCCATTGAAAATTTACTTGGGCTAATTGTTTTTTAATCATTTGACAAAAATAAAATGAAGTTTCAATATTTTTTTTAAATGAAAAATTATTGTCAAATAAAAGTTTTTTGAAAACTTTACTAAACTATTAATGTAGATTTATGCAAATGCATAATTATCACTCAATTTCACATTTGTAATTATTGTGACTTCTTTTAATTTTGAAGTTCAAATCATTTATATGTGATCTTAAGAATAATTCAAAATAAATAAAATTTTACATGTTTCTACTTTTGATATTATATGTGATTTCAATTTTTAAACAAATTGTGTACATCGTAACATGCATGCACCCTTCAACACTTTGAATAAAATGACAACTAGGGCAAACCAAACAACCTATATCATAAGCATATGAAAAAAACTTCTCTAAACTTACATGCAAAAATGATATTTAGGGAACATAAAACTACGAACATATATACATTGATGTCCAAGCACAAAACTCAAGTTCCAAAGTCAAGAACTTGAACTTGAGACATGTTGCGTGTGATCTTATGATCTTATGTTCCAATGATGCAAGTTTCCCCCACTTATAGCTTAATTCATTTTCATGGGTTTCTAGTTCTCTAATTACAAAGGGTATTGGTGAGATTTAAGCCATATGCATTTGTGTGTTTGGGTACATGCAAGAGTTTGTCATATGACAAATAAGATTTATGGCTTTTGCAATTCAAGTACTTAAGAAAGTGCAAGCATCATGGCAAGCGAAATATTTTTTGAGAAATTTGTTTTGTTCCATGCAAGTACAAAAGAGCATCAAGCATAGTGAAGTAGAAATCCTCCTTTAACTGGAATCAGAATGCACACTTTGGAATGTGATTTAAACCCATGTATTTATGTATGTAATGTATGTATGTATGTATGTTGGTGGAAGACTTGGAAAACTTGTGCTTTTGAATGGGAGGTTTTATTTATTTTTCCATCATAATAGTCAAGACCCAAGTAGAGAAGCCCAACCTTGATGAAGCCACCACCTGTGGGATTATAGTATTGTCAAGGCTTGATATACTGCAAATAAATTGTGTGGTACCAGTTATAGAAGAGCATTTTCCCAAGTGGGTGCATTCACCAAAAGAGCACTCCAGAGCACCCTGTTTCCAGCCATATTACCACAGTGTGGAGAGAGAGCTTCCCACCCACAAAGGGGATGTAATGGATATTTTTTGCCTACACCCATGACCCTCTATTCTGATGAAGTCCTCTTTATGGAAGATGCCCACTGCCCATTATGCAGGTTTGTTTTCCTATGAAAATTTGTGATGCCAAGATACAAGTGCTGGAGTGGATCCCTTATATGCATTTTCCCTCACATTGAGAAACATGAACTTGAAGCTTCATTTGAGGATGAACTAGCCTTGGTTACTTTCCAAACCTATTTTCCAATCTTGGTTTTTGCAACTGAAAAACTTTCTTTCTTAAACCATGCAGTTACACACTATGAACTTTTTTTGAAGCTCTACATACAACCATACATAATCTAATATGGATGGTAATAAGTCACGATATGTTTTTGTGACATATACAAATAGGTTATGAACAATATGGTACATATGTTATGCATAATGTAGAATATGGCTCACATTTTGTCAACTAAATATAAGCCTTGGAGTTTCCATTTTATACAACATTATGTTTATTTAGAATCCCAAACATGATTATTAATGATCATTGGTTTCACTTGGGCCATCTTGCTCAAGTCACTGTTTTTTTCTTTTGAGCTTTGCATGTAAAATGCATGTTTATGGTTTAATTTGCAGCACTTCTTCTTTGTTTTCCTTTCATGGTCTCAAAGACCATGTTCACATATTGCTTTTTTCTTGGATCATTAAGAGAATGTTTTTAATAATGCGTTTTTTCAAAAATTTCTAACTGGTGATCATACTTTGGCTTCTTTCTTGGGTTTGACTACAGTCAGTTTTACCAAGATTCATATCCTTAGCCTTCTCAAAAACACTGCTTGTTCATTCCTCTACAATTGAGGTTTCAAATTTTGCTTCCCACTTAATTGGGGTTTTCCATTGAAATTGGAAGGGTGGTATATATATATCCTAGACATTTTGTTCTATTGTTGTTTTGTACTTTTTGGTTTTCATCTTTTGTTAATACTGAATTTGGGTGCTTCTTGAATTCACAAAACTGCTTAATTTTTCTGATTACTAATTATTGTCTTCAAACATCTTCAACAACAACACAACTTCTATTGTTTATTCATTTACTAACAATGGTTTTCTTCAGTTTTGGTCTCTATTTGTTGTTCAAGTGCTTCTTGCAGTGCAAACATCACACATTTTTTCTTCTTCTTGTTTGGTTTATTTAAAGTCTACAGCAAATCGTAGTTCAATCATTCACCCAAAAAAAACCTCTTTCACAACCTTTTTTCCTTTTGAAACACGTGTGTTTGGTGCATATATGTGTGCATGTGTGTGCTGGTGCACAGTGTGAACAACCTTTTTTCCTTTTCCACCACGTGTGTTTGGTGCATATGCATGTGCATGTGTGTGCTGGTGCACGGAATGTACTTCTTCACTGCCTTTTGGTTCTTCATTATCATCATCTTTCGAGTGACTCGTTTTCGTCTTCCAGAATCACCACATTTCCTGGAACTTAACCGTCCTTTCCAGTTCAAAACTTTGAAGTGCACTGGAAATGATGTATGAAAAAATTGGATGTAAGGGCTTGGAGCTTCTCATTCACAATATTATGGTTCCGGTTTATCTTCTTACTACACAAATCATTTTGTTTTTCATCATGCTTCATGCTTCATGAAGCATGAAACTAAGCTCAGTGATAGATTTGCCTATCCTAGTACAAAATGCAAGCTATTTCACAAAACAGGGGATTCCCCACTTTTTTTTATCAATGTCTAAGTCTTTCCCCTCTTGTTTGTCCTTTGAAAATTTATAGAAAACGTTGGTACGAAAACAAGCTAGAGTTTTTACTCACAACTTCGTACCAAAAGGAGGCTTGGGAATCTTTTTAAAAAAAAAACTCTTTAATAAAATGAAAGGGACTGAAAATCTAATAGAAAATTTTGTCAAGGAAATGAAGCACGTTTGAGAATATTCAAAAACTCTTTCTAAAGAAAATCAAAAGGCTTGAGAAATCTGATCAAAACTTTTATAAACAAAATGGAGAAGGATTGAGTATCTAATCTAAAACTTTGTACCAAATGAAGGACACTTGAAAATCTACTTAACATCTTTGTCCACAAATGAAAGGAGGCTTCTAAAAGCCAATAAATTTTTTGGGAGACAAAATAAAGGAGGAGGCTTGAGAAATCTAATGAAAAACCAAAGAGACTACAGAAATATAATAAAAAAAACTATGTAAACAGGAAGAAATGAATGAGACTGGATTAAATCTAATAAACAACTTTGTAAATAGGGACGAAGAAGGCTTGAAACCTAACCAAATTAAAACCTGGTGAAACATTCCTCAAAATGTGGGACCAAATTCCAACTACATCGTCCCCTAGTCTCTTCCTTTCAGGCAGGCAGAGAGGCCAACGAAATGAAGAAGGCTTGAGAAATTTAATCAAAACTTTGTAAACCATGAGTTCATGAAAGCTTGAGAATTAATCTAATCAACAACTTTGTAAACAAAAATGATGAACGCAAGTTGAGAATCTAATAAAAAAATTTGTAACCAAAAAATGAAGAATTATACTTCAGAATCTAATAAAAAACTTTACAAATAAAATGAAGAAGGCTTAAGAATCTAACAAAAAAATTGTGACCTTAATGGAGAAGGCTTAAGAACGCTTAACAATCTAATAAAAAACTTTGTAAACAACACGAAGAAGGTTTAAGAATCTAACAAAAAAATTGTGACCGTAATGGAGAAGGCGTAAGAACGCTTAACAATCTAATAAAAGACTTTGTAACCAACACGAAGAATGCTTTAGAATCTAACAAATTTTTTTTGACCTTAATGGAGAAGGCTTAAGAACGCTTAACGATCTAATAAAAAGCTTTTGTAAACAAAACGAAGAAGGTTTAAGAACGCTTAACAATGTAATAAAAAACTTTGTAAACAACACGAAGAAGCTTTAAGAATCTAACAAAAAAAATTGTGACCTTAATGGAGAAGGCTTAAGAACGCTTAATAATCTAATAAAAGACTTTGTAAACAACACGAAGAATGCTTTAGAATCTAACAAAAAATTGTGACCTTGATGGAGAAGGCTTAAGAACGCTTAACAATCTAATAAAAAACTTTGTAAACAACACGAAGAAGCTTTAAGAATCTAACAAAAAAATTGTGACCTTAATGGAGAAGGCTTAAGAACGCTCAACAATCTAATAAAAAGCTTTTGTAAACAACACGAAGAAGGTTTAAGAATCTAACAAAAAAATTGTGACCTTATTAATGGAGAAGGCTTTAGAACGCTTAACAATCTAATAAAAAACTTTGTAAACAACACGAAGAAGGTTTAAGAATCTAACAAAAACTTTTGTAAACAACAAAATAAAGAAGGCTTAATTAAGAATCTAATCAAAAAGTTTGTAAACAAAATGAAAGAGGCTTAAGCTAGAATCTAATAAAAAACTTCGTAAAACAAAATGAAAGAAGGCTTGAGAACATCTGTATTCAAAACCCTTTGGAAGGGCAACGCGAAAGCAGAAGGATAGAAAGAGAAAAGGGCTGGAAAGAAGAAGGAAGAAGAAAACGAACAAGAACAAGCGAGCCTTTTGTATCTTCAACTACGACTACTACTGTCGGTAATTGAAACATACAGACATATACATACTCAACAGTCAACAAGTAGAAGAATGCCCATTTTTTCGCTGCTTTTGATCGTCATTTTTGTTGCAGTTGGACTTGGTCTTCCATCGTCGTCTTCTTCTTCTTCTTCAAGTCTTCCATTTGTCCCCACCACGAAAGAGGCAATGGCGGAATATTCCGCATCTGTTCGTCACACAACACCACACACGTGGAGGTTGTTCAGGTTCCCCACGCGGTAGTCAAACCCCCTTCTTGTTTGATTTAGACGAAGCTACTTAAATGACCATACCTCACTCATGACGAAGACTCCTGAGTATCATCACATCGTCAAAATGCTGCTTGGGCCGTTGTTGTTGTTGTTGTTGCGGCTGCTCAGCTTCTCCGCTTTCAGCCATCAACAAGTTGCTTCTGAGCATTACTGCTGCTAGCTAGTTGCGGTGGAAAGAAAGGGAATTATGGCATGGAATGAAGTGAGCGAAGTGGATTCCTCCAAAGGCATTTACACAGTTTGTGGCAAACTATGGCTTGGTATGTATGTGTGTAATTTGTATGTGCGAGTTATATTTGCTTGCTTTATTGCTTGCCCACACTAGACACAAGAGCATCCCATTTTTGGGTAGCCTTTATGGTCGTGGTTTGTAGCAAACGTCGGTGTGCTGTGTGGGTAGTATGATTCGCAGTCAAATTCTAGGTTTTGGGTTCTGCGGAAGTTTGGGTTTTCGTTCTCCGAAAATTGGAATCGGATACGTGAGTGATAAGTAGTGCGGTAGAGTTGCTTTGTATTACGTGTTGTTACTTGTCTAGATTTGTTGGCGTGATTCTCGTTTCATTATTGCTCCTTTTTTTTTTGTTGCAGTTGGACCGAGGTACAAATTGCAAGGGCACATAGGGTCAGGCACATATGGTGATGTGTGTAAAGCACTTGACCTGGAGTTTAACCAGATCATTGCTCTCAAGGTGCAACATCTTCTCTGCTCCACACCCCCACACCCCACCCCGCCTTTGACCCTGGGAATTTTAGAGGCAGAAATGCTTGCACAGCTACATGCCTGGTTGTAGGATGGAAGGTTTTTGGCAGGGCTTGGTTTTGTGCACATCAAGTGATGCAAGAGTACTCTTTGTCTTAGTTTGCACAGGAGTATTCTCGACCTCTCTCTTCATTCCTGATTTCATCATCAGCAATGAACCTAGATTTACAATCAAAACTCTGTTCAGCCTCTTGGCTTGTGAACTCTCATCCTTGTTTTAGTGGATACTGACTATGAGAACCGAAATGGGTCACACCAAGGGGACCTTTTAATTCATGTGGGACAAAGTTGATGGATTGTGCGGCAGAGCAGGTCTCTTTATGTATTTGTAGTCTCAGGCTGACAGAGGTTTTGTTGTGCTGGTGACTGATTGCAGAGGGTGCCAGATATATTTTACTGCCACATGCTGGCAAAGCGGGTGCTGCGGGAAGTTTGCATAATGCGGCGCCTCTGTCACCCCTACATAATATCGTGTAAGTTGTGTCCATGAAAGTATTTTGGAGTCTAATGTGCAATGTTTGAATTTGCAAAGGTGAGTAATGGATCAAATAAAGGAGGCTAGGCCCTAATCAAGCAGCGCAGACATGACAAAATCTGTGTTGCCATGTGATTGGTGAGTAGAGCTGATAGAGGATTTCTTTTGGAACCTTGTGGATGAAATTGTGTGAACATGAAATGATGGCAAATTGGCATTTGGTAATGCATGCAGTGACAAATGTGTTCACAACACCAAATTTGGAAATCTCAGATTCAACAGATCTGTATATTGCCACCGAATTTGCTGAGTGGTGCAAATCTTATCCCTGATTGTTGGGTGTGGAATGTTGTTATTGGAGATGGTCTCTTTCCACTTGGGATCTGTATTTTGCTCAGGAAGAAGGTGGAATTAGACTTCAGGGTAGGTGTGGAAGAAGTTCAGGTAATGGCATGCAAGCAGAGCATCATATTAGGTTATGTAGAATTTCTGATGCTAACTTCAGAAACCACATTCTTCCTTGCAGTGGGGATTTGAACCACCAGAATGAGCCATTAACACCTGGGGCTCTGAGGCTCCTAATTTGGCAACTGCTTGTGGCTGTTCAATACATGCATTCATGTCATGTATGGCACAGGTATGTCCTTTGAAATCTCTCAACCCTTCTTGTGCTTCAGGCCATCGAAAACTATGGTACAGGAGCATAACTGGTAAGCATTGTCTTTTATCTTCCTGCTTCGACATGACCTGTAGGTGGGGGTGCTTGCAAGGGCAATGCTCTTCATAAGGAGAAGAATCAAACAAAAGTGTGAAATGGTGGTTGACTGAAGCTGAACAGTTAGGGATTGTATTTGGTGGCAGGGACATCAAGTCTGAGAATCTACTTGTAACGGCCAAAAAGGGTGTGAAGTTGTGTGATTTTGGACTTGCCCGTTCAGCTCTGGAGGTGAGGAGATCCTCATACAGTGAGCAAACAGCAATGTTGTGACTCATATGAAGACAAGTAATTGTTCTGTGCGGGAATTGACAAAGTGGTACCATGTAGCTGCATGTTGGAGGATGAGATGGAGACAAGAATATGTTTAGCAGGGCCTAAGTTGGTCCTATATTGCCTATTAATGCAGACGTCAACTGCACTGGAGCCCAAGCCAACTGGCAGAAGAGCAGGGAGAACCAAGAAACCCATGCTGGTCCGACAGTATACAAAGATGGTGAGTGCTTTCATGGCATTAGGCTGAGATACCGAAATGCTGGCCACTGTAGTTGTGCTCTCATGTTGTGATTTGCCTTTGGATTTATGCTGAACATGTATCTTCTGACTTTGTTGGTCTGCAAAGTGAAGGAAGCACATATGTGAGTTTTTGGTGTAATGGTACTGGGTTTCATGTGCTACCAAAGGGCAGTAAGTGTAATGGGTTGTAAGCCAACTAGCATCTGTATGAATGTGATCTATGGTCAGGACTCAACAAAAATATTGGTTCATGGTCTAGTATTGGAGTTTCAGCAAACAGAGAAGAAATTTTGGTTTGGGATTGCATCAATTCTGTGAAGATTTCAACACCCTTTTCTCTGTTTCTGTTGTGTCAATTGCAAGGGAATTAACGATCTTTCATTCTGCAGGTGGTCACACCAAGCCACCGTGCACCAGAGGTGGTAATGTCTCAGGGCCAGTACACATCTGCCATTGACATGTAAGCTATCATACATTTTTACGTGGGGAGATGCTGACTGCAATTATGATTTGAGGAAGCAGTTTATTTGTACTGCATATGTATCAGGATCCATGTCCTTTGAGCAACACCCACTGTTGAGTCTCATCAATTTCAATACTGTGTCATTGGTCCCTTTCTTACTCCATTGGACTAGCATGAAGGTACAAATTTACAGCTCCCCACTGTAATACGAACCATTATCTTTGTTGGGCATGTGGCAGGTGGTCAGTTGGCTGCATTTTTGGGGTGAGTTGTATGTGTTCATGGAACTAGCTTACGCATTATCAACACAGGAAGCAGGGAACTGTCTAAATTCAACTACTGAACATTTTTTGCACTCTTGGCTATCAAGTGCTTGAGATGCTAGTATACTCAAGCTGTAGGTTTGCCTGTCAGGTACCATAGTGATGGTCCATGAAAAACCAAATATCAGCTAATGTGATAAAAACCATGCCTCACATTTGTGCTGGTTTGCACAGGAGCTTCTTATGAGACAAGCTTCTCTTCAAGGGAAAGGATATCGGGCCAAGCCACTTTTTGGAGTGCGGTATGTTGCTCCCATTTCCTGGAACAATTTCTTGTGAGCTTAAGACATTGGCATTGAATTCATCTTATGGTGAGGTCCAACTGAAACTGAACTATAATGCATTTCTTTGTTTGTGTCTGCAGTTTTGATTTTAGGGCCTTGTACTGTTGTTTCTTTCTTGGTCCCATAGTAAGTCCTAAGCTCAAAGTTCCAAGGAATGCTTTTTCCTTTATATCATTCTATTCTGTAGGAGATCATAGGAACAAATGCTACATACTAACAATCAAACTTCCCAGACCAAAGAGTGAGTCAGAGAACTTCTAGGATCTTAAGCTAAATGATCCTGTGGACATTGGACAGTTCTAACCTCATCACTATACTCTACTATGAAGTCAAGGAGAAGCTTGACCAGAAGAGACCTCTGTGTTGTCGTCTAAAAGTCCAGTCATGCCATTGTGTACAGTGGGGAACCAAATACACCACTGGTAGGAGAAGCTTATACTGATGATCTGGACTCAGAATTGCATGAGCAGGTGCATCTTTCTTCTTTTCTTCTTCTCAAGTTGATATTAGTATATTGTGGTTCTTGTTTCTGTTGACCACAAGAATATGTGGTACCTGTTTATTGCTGAATCATAAGTATCTCAGCAGAAACCATGAAACAGGCTGTGTCATTGCTGGGTCACTGCAACAGGCAAACTCGGCACATTTGCATAATGTGAAGTTGGAAAGATGAACTGTGTTCATGGTGAGTTGCAGCTGGATGTGACCTTTGATGTAATTGGCACACCCTGCTGGAAAGACATCGAGAGTGTGCCTAGTGACCACTGGCGTGCATACCTCAAGAAAGTTCCAGGAAGAGTAAGCTCATGTTCTACCCCTTTTCTCCCTTATGATTTGTAACTTGCATGTGGTAGCTAGAAATCTTGATGCATTCTCATGTCCATGATAGGAGACCCATTAATTTGAGCTACCGACTTGCAGGCTGGAAATGTTGTGAAACGGTTGTCAGGCTGTGTGAATGATGATGCCATTGATCTCTTACAACGAATGCTAGCATTTGACCCAGCACGTCGATGCACAGCTGATGAAGCTCTCTTACACACCTATGTGAGCAATCCTTGCCATTTATGGTGTTGAAATAAGTTCAAGGTTTCAGTCAAACCTTATGTTCAGTCAAGTACATAGTGAATTCTGGTGCCAACAGTAACCCAATTGCCACATATGTACTTAGAACTCTGTGGGTCTGTGTGAAAATAGTGCCTGAGAAAAAATTTATGTACCCTTTTGTCAGTTGAAGTGAGGATCTTGTAAGAAGAACTACAACAAACAACTAAGAAACTAGAGTAATTCTGCAATCATAGTCATCATGTTGCAGACAGCCAATGGAATGTAATCAAAGAGATCTAATTCTATGCTCTCTGGACCTGAAGCTAGGATTTCTTTTCCCCAGATACTGCAAGAGTAATTACAATATACTGTAAGGAACTGGAGTAATCATGCAATCATATGGATCGTATTGCAGACATCCAACTGGAATGTAATCAAAGAGATCTAATCCTTTTCTCTCTGAACTGGAAGGTAGGATTGCTATTCCTCACAGATATGCACATCACCTGGGTGAATTTGGTCAGGTGGTTGAAGGTTCTAACACAGAGTCGCATTGCAGTTCAAGGGCATGAAAGTACCACAGGATGTGCCATCAATTGGCTCAGTGGGAAGAGCACCATCTGTGCTGCCTGACCATCCTGTCTGGAAGATCAGTGAGCCTGCCGTTGCACTTGGCCTGCTGGAGGTGGCTTTCCCCCTTTTAGTTTTGATAACTTGTCCTGGTTCTTGTTGATGGTAGTTACCGGATGGGAGATGAGATAGTTTGTGGATTTAATTTCTGTCTGTTGCATGTCATTTGTATACCATGCAGAGAGAGTTGGAGATGTCAACAACTCAAGTAGATGGTGGCAAGCAGAAGCTAGAGCTACTTTTGCAAAGAGAAGTAGAGCAACAGCAACAACAAAACCATATCAGAAAGTCACTGTTGAACAGGATGCCTGAGGCTCCTCAAGTTGTTCACCCAGTGCCGGCCTCCTCTGGTGTCCTGGTATGAGGGGATTTGTCCTCATTTTTTTGCATCTTATGGTTGTTGTCCATATGTTTCTAGCAGTTCATCTTTTAGAGACAGTTGTCTGAAAATTTTGGGAGTTACAACAACAAATCAGCTATGATTGCAATTGTCCACTGAGAAACATTCACATCCCATCTAACTCATCTCTGCAGGTCCCAAGAGAGATACAGTTCTTTCCTTGCACAATGTCAAGGGCAGTTGAGTCATCAGGGGCTTCTTTGGACAGTTTGCCATATAAGACAAAGAGTGTGGAGAGATCCATTGAAGATCAGGGAGAAGACCCAGATTGCCAAATACTGGAGAGTCATCCTACATGGGGTTCAAATGAGTCAGACATTTCCTGGGAGCCTGGCAGAGGATTCAGCAATGCATCAAACCTAGCAAATGGTGTGGGTGTGGCATGTAATAGACAGGTGGAAGGTGACCCACTGCCCAAACGGCAAAGGAAGATGATGATCAGGCATGCACATTTCCAAAGTAGTTCAGCTTACTGCTCTTTGCTGGTTGATATGGCCTGCTGAATTCCAGTCCATTAACTCATCCTCTGTGTCTGTGCTCTTTTTATTATGATGCAGGCAAGGTTCCCTTTGCATTGAGCTTGACCGAGGTCCTGAGATAGTTAGCAATAGCCGTCCTGTTGGAAGGTCAGGTAAGGGAAAATCTATGCTGAACAACAATGGACAACATGCTCAGGCAGGGAAAGGCAATGCAGGTGAGAGTCGGTCCCTCAGGGTGAGGCCAGACACAGAATGTTAACAGTTGGAGGCTGCTCCTATTATTCTGTTTGTAATTTAGCTTGTATATTGCATATCTGATTCTTCTGTAGAGCAGAGCATTCTCTGCTTCTTTTTTACAGCTACTTCATCGCAAGGAATAATCTATGTTCTCCTAATTACTCTGGAGCTTTTTTTCTATCTTATGGTGTGCCCTGTTCTGGGTAATACAATTAAATCATTTCCCCAGCTTGCCAGACTTCCAAATTACAGTTTCCAGTTTTACTCCTTTGCTGATGGGTGTGGTAGTGGCAATTTTGTACATGGCATTTGATATACGGTTGATTATCAGACATCCAGATCATGAATATGGATGGTGGGTTTATGTCTTCAAGAAAAAACATCTTGGCGTTAACACTGCATCCTGATTGTTGAAAAATGTGTTGAAGGTCTACATAGTTTTAGGTTGTATGACAGCTTGCATTACTGGATGACAAACTTTTGAAAGGCTTCACCCAAACAGTTTCCAGGTTCATGCTTCATTTGCTTGCTTCCATATCATTCAAATGCTCAGCCACCTGCCTACATACTGGAATGTCATTGTGAGTTTGTATTAGAGTAGGTCCTCAAAAGATCATGTTCTCCATCTTGTTTTCTCTATATTTTCTTCTTCTTTTGTTGTTTGGTTAGCTTTTTTCTCTCAATTTGTGCAGTCTTTCTTCTTGGTTAGTTTTGGTCTGCTCCTTTTCCAGGTTTTGTTCAACCAGCAAGAGTAATGGCACAGCTGCTTTTGTGACAGAAATTAGTATGTTGATTCTGTTTGGGTTGACATAAATTGTAAGTGGAGAGAAGTTCTAGCATACCTAGTATGAAGATTTGGGTTTTGTTAGTTACCTCTGGATTGGGGATTTTAGCAAGAAATTCCTGAGCTGTACAAGTGGTGGATTTCCCTTACTCCCAAAGTTTTTCAGAGATACTAAGAGACTTGCATCATGTGGTTTGCTAATGCCCACAGTTTGTTTCATCTTATTTTGTGAGCTTTTTTTGTGTTTTTTCCTGTCTTTTTCTCTCTATTTTTTTCCCCTTCTATGTTATTATGTCATTAGTTGCTAGACAGTATGATGGCTCACTCTTCCCATTGCTTTTGGAATCACACCAGAAACTCAATGGCAGGTTAGTGATTACATTGGCCTGTAGCCTGTAGCCACTGTAGTGAGCTGATGAAATCAGTGAGAAGTTGTTATAGTTCCAACACTCACATACATGTTACTGTCGATGGTCCCTCAACAGGTGAGAGACTATCACTTTTGTTCATGCTGCTTGTTTTTATTGTTTCATGGTTCAAGTTCATCCCTTCTGTGTTGTTCCTTCTTCCCAGAACTGAAAGTCCTTATCTGGAGGTCTTTCTTTGACGTCAAAGAAAAGAGGAGGGATACTACACCCACTCAAAGAGTTGCAGGGGTTATAGGTGCAAAATCCCTTCCTCCCTTGAGTAGTAGGTGTAAGAACCTTCCCCCTCCTATGCCACTATGTATGTTCACTGAAATTTCAGTCAAAACAGAAGAGTGGGACACTCAGACATGGATTGATGTGCTAACTAGGCTGAAAAGCATGGCTTGTAAAGGCATGAAAACTCATCAACAAACCACTCATGCAAAACAAGGAAGTTACACAATACTAAAAAATATCTGTAAGACAGGAGAATCCCATTTCCATAAAATAATATCTATCATCAAGCTACCAACTTGCTATACGATTATCAGCAAATACAATCACAGCCAATCAGGGCTCACACATGTAATTACCAAAAGTCAGCATATCAGTCTCCATGAATTGTATACCGCTCCCACCATTTTGTTGGATCATGTATCTGTCACATGATTCAGTGAAAATGTTACTATGCACTGTTTTTTTTGGAACAAAAAGCACCAGCTGGTTTCTAACCAAGCTGCATTCATACTTGAGATGACAAATAGATTTCGAGAGAGGCTCTGCCATCACCATGTCATTCTTGTATGTACATTCACCGTGTCAGTGCCATCAAAGTTCCTGGACTTTTGGCAAATGTGGATAAGCACTGAGTGTGTATTGGTCATAAGATCGAATATCCCTCATAAGAATTGCGAAATCTCCATTCTCACGATAAAGAAAAGGCAAAGCAAGATTAACACTTCTTCAACCAAGAATCAAGAAATCTCCATTCTCACGATTAAGAAACGGCAAAGCAAGGTTAACACTTCTTCAACTGGCCACAGAGAATTCCAAAGAATGAAAGACAAAACAGAAAACAAAGGACCAAGAAACAAAAAACAAAAAAAACAAAAGCAGTATGAACAACAGTCTCACACCTGTTCAGGTACCATCAACAGTAGTGTGTATGATAGTGACTTCTCTATCACAACTTTCGCACTGACTTCATCAGCTCCCTACAGTGGGTAAAGGCCAGTGAAGACAGTAACCTGCATACCTAGTTTCTGCTGCAAATCTGGAAGCAACAGGAAGACTCCGCCATGCTACTGGCTAGCAACAAACAACACAAGGAGATAACAAAAAACCGGAAAACACAACAGGATAGACAAAACACATGGAAAAGGACAGCAGAGAAGAACAAAGAACAAGTGGGCTTACAAGAAGCTCCCCACTGACAAGACTTTATACAGAATCATTCGGAATACTCCAAATGGAATACTCCAATTCCAAAAAGGATATTTTCCTTATTGAGCAACCCTCTAGTGCTCTTTAATAGAATTGTTAGAGGGTAGCCTTTATTTTTCAGAAGGACAAGAAGACTGACCATCTGAGAGACAAAGAACACTTTACAACCAAAAAGCCTCAGAAACCTGTAAAATTGACTATTGATAACTCCCAACTTAGCAGTAAGTGAGATATTGGAATGAAAACATGAGGCATATGAATCATTTCAATACCTGCATACTCTGGTTGAGAATGTTTGTCAAAGATATCACAGGATATGCCTTGAGGACTTTGTTTCACAGCTAGGTCCAAGAAGTTACAAGAGAAGCCTTTAGAAGTACAATTCAACTCACAAGATGTTGTTGGGTATATGCTGCCACTGAACCAGTCTTGGTCTAGGTACAAAAAGTCAAAATTCTCAAAGTCTGGAAAATCAGGAACAAAAAGATCATCCACAAACCTACAAACAAGGGACAAACTAAGAAGCACAACAGGACATTTGTTATTCTTCAAGAGATGCTTTAGGAAATCAAACTCATAGGAAAAGAAATAGAAATTAGCTAAACAGACCGCACAATTACTGCCCATGGGGATACCTATACATTGTCTATAAGCACAATGACCAAAACAAAGAAACAAATTATCTAGCAAGAAATCCAACCAAGAGATCAAATCTGAAGCCTCCACAACTTTAAAGTTATGAAGATTTTCAAAAAAAATTATCTCTTCTTTATTTTTCAGCCACAAAAACCTGAAGTTCCAAGCAGATCTTTAAACCAACAAAAACTTAAAACAATGAAGCTTCAACATCCAATGAAACACTTTATTGATCAGAACTTTCATACAAGCTTTTAGAACCATTCGGTCAATTTTAGTCTATAGAATCAAGAAATCAAAAGACTGAAACAGAAGTGGAGAAGTTTGATCAAATTCCGATCTTGAAAGATTAAGTTTTATTACATCCACTACTCTTGTAGAGTCATTGAGAATCCAACTACTAACAGAAGGAACATTTGCCTTTCTGCGTTTTGACACCCAAAGGTCATTGACTTTAGGGTAAACAGCTTTGTAGAAAGAACTTGTCCACTTAGAAACTTCAGTAAGAGAAGTAGAGCTGGCTGCACAAATAGATCTAGGTTTTATCAGATTTTTATTAAATTTCGAAACAGCACAAAGAAATGGAAGATGAGGGCCACAGTTTTTACCACTAAGCCTTATTACAAGAAAGATGAGATTTCAGGATTTCAGACTGGGCAAGATTGGAGACCACATATATACCAACTGGGGAATTAAGCTCAAAGAAAACTGAAGAAACATAAAACTTTTTACAAATAAACACACAATTATTACTACATTTATCCATGAAAGTAATAACTAAGGAACACTGGGTGATCCAAATCCCCTGAAGGTTGACAAAGATGACTTAGAAGAGGATTGAACCACAGAGAAAGAATGAGTCCTCTTCAGCACAAACAAAAGAACTTTGGCTTTCCATTCACTCAAGATCCCTTGAACAAGTTCTTCATGTATATCGACAAACTTCTTGAGACCTTTCTCAGTAGCTTCTTCAATAGACAAGTGAGGCAATAAAGCTCTTCTCAACTTTGTGCCTCAACGAAAAGTTCAATCATATAGAAATAAATACCACAAGGTGGCCACCTTAAGAGTGTAAAGTTATAATCAGATGGAATCCTCTAGACACCATAGATGTGTGCCTTGAATCTATCTAAGAAGTGAGACACTTTCAATCTTCAGTTAGCTTAAGGTATTTTGTAGTCTCACAGAATTTTCGACCTTTCTTTGATTAAGCTCAAAAGTTTACATGTTTGGGTGAAAGAATCACTACAACCTGAGAGAAATGGCATTGAAACTGGCAACAAAGGCCAGAAGACTCCTATTTTGCCTTGAGCTCTAACATGCACTGCAAGCCACTATGATACAATAGTACCAAAGCCAGACCAGTTACCCACAAAACTTTTCAAGCTAGGGCTAAACATTTTGGATTTAAGAAATCACCTCCCATCTTGAGGCTGAAAAAATGTGTTTGTTCTTCTCATACCAATGCCGATCCACAACTTTCCCAGCATGTGACTGTTCAACAGAAAAAGAGGTTAATTTACAATGTCAACGTTCCTTTACCGCTCAACTAGAAGTTGATTGAGATGTCTCCAAATGCATTCATCTGGAAGTTGAAGCTGTTTGCTCCAGTCTCTTGCATGGCACAATAAGGATGAGATTAGCAATTTCTACGCCACATTGTCCATACTCCAAAACCAAAGGAAACAGGAAAATACCTCATCCTTCTCAATTGTTGCATCTGCAATTGTCTGAATGTCCTCATGAACATCAAAGTGAAAGAGCTGCAAACATGCAACACCTCAGGATTCAAGAAGAGTTCAATGCTTTAATCGATCTGGTAAACTTAAATGGACTTGAATAAGGTATCACCTTGCAGCTGACTAGGCAAGACGAACATTGAATGTCATTCCAGATAGCCAAAAATTTCTGCCTGAAGACTACTTAGCAAAACCTATCCAGAGGACTTACAATCCAAACTGACTTACCAGCCCACTTTTACCTCTTGCCTTGTTAATGATAAGCTCATAAAAGGAGTGTTGCTACACATCCAACATTTCAAAAGCAACATTTGTCAGTTCATGTCCAACCCGCTGCCCATAGTAAGGGAAGTGCTCAGAGTTCTGAACAAGAATGAAAAAGGAACTCAGCCATACAATATCCACAATGATTATGGACGCAAAATCAAGCACAGAACTGTAACAGAAAGGGAGGAAATTAAAGGTGCAGCAAGTAGATATCTCTGCTACTACTTACATGAGGAATGATCAGATCTTCCTTGACATACAGCAAGTTTTCAACTGAAGCTGTATGGATTTCTTGAAACTCAGCTGCCAATTGATGCTGCACTGCTCGGAAGAACTCAGCAATGGAGTCTCCTTTCCTGACCTGCAAACCCAAAGGAACCAACCCAAGTTCAGAAACATTCAACCTGTAGAAATACAGATGAAAAAATCTGGACACCAGATTGACTTGAAAACCTGACTGACATGAGACAAGACTACAGAGAACTTGAAGCAAGCAATGCACTACATGCAGTAACAAGGTTAAGAGCCAGGAAAACCTGAAGGACACGCCGATGACCAGCACCATCCCAGTAACTATATGTTATCTCGAGAGGTTCATCTGCAAATATGAAACATGGAGAAATTCAAGACTTTGGAGCTTCATGGTCAGGTGTTGACATTGTACCCCAGTTTAGAACTTGAACAGCAACTGCAAACATGGTTCTCATGGAATCAGAAACTGAAAGAAAGATGGTGTTCTCAATTGGAATCACAGAATCATTGTAAGAAAAAGAAATCTTTCTAAAATATGAAAGCAATCTTCTTTCCACCCTTGTTTCAACCATAAAGCTTCACTCACATCACCAAAAGACAGTTCCTTCTAAAAGTTTTCTCCAACCTAATCTGCAACCACATCTCGTAAGACCCAGATTGTCCAGCGATAATGCAGTTCTGATCCAGACTGGATAAAAGAGGCTAGATTACGCAAAGAGGTTCATACTGGCCATTTTGAGGATTCCAGGGGACAGGAAGCTGCAGGGTGGGTGTTGAACCTGGGAATAGTTTAATCTAAGGCATCATATTTTTTGAATGTTCCTTTCATCTTCATGCATTGTTGTGTATGCCAAAGAAAAAAGTCTGAATTGTGTGCTTGATTCCTTTGCTGCCTACCATGTAGTCATTGAGATCTGATGCACAGGAACCACAGGAAAACACATGGCAGAGTGCAGTCTTGCTGTGCAGTTCCAAATGAGATCTGATTTCTTTTCTCATGAATCTGAGTTAAGGCTGAAAAGAAGTACTGTTACATTTTTTGTGGGTCTAGCAGCAATTGGAGGTGCTTTCAGATAGGCCAAAGGTCAGTTTGCTGCATCTGGTTGCTGATAGGCAGACCCGAGTTCTTCACAAGGAGCTGTGGTTAGCAGATGAAGCCACATCACAGCATCATGTTCAGTTCAGCTAGGCATCATCCATACCTCGTCTACATCATTCTCCACAAGCCATTGGTGTTGGTGGAAATCCATATCTTCAACTCCTCAAACTGTATCTTTCTCACTTTGTGGCTTTTGGAAATGCTGGCAAAGCACTCCCAGGATCATCAGGTAACTAAGGATTGTAGCTACCAGCTGACAGTGGAGTTGCATCTCATGGCAATATTTGAATCTCCACATTAATTGAATTTTGGCTCATTGATGATGATTCTTATCCCTTGCCATTGGTTGTGGGATTTCAGGCCACCATGGCATATTCAGCTGTCTTATCCTACATCCCACCAGGAAGTGACCTAACTAACTCATTGAAAGTTATAATCAAGTTTCTAAATTGCAACCTGTGATCTTCAATTACTGAGCATTTGGGGACATCACTGGTGACAGATTTAGGTTCAGTTTATTGTAGAAAGCCCATTGAGAGCCCAATTGGTCTTTTTGGATCACCTATGTCCTCACCACCAGGAAGTAGTATGCTCCCCTCGCCAACAAATCCCTATTCACAAACCTTGCAGAGACCTTTGTATTAGTTCCTGCTACGAGCTTTTCAATTGTGGCCCATAGGGACACCCTTCAGGAAGCTTTTGAAGGGTGGAGGTCTAGCTAGATTATTTGGAGCCCTGGAATATGGGTTTAGATGCAGCAAATGCAAGACACCTTGCCCAGTGGCATTGGCTGAAAGATTCAGACCATGTGCGGACTGAAGAGTCCCATAATGCAAGGTCACTGTCTCGTAATGTGTTTCAAAAAAGGGGAAGGGGCTAATGGGCACAGGGTTCATGGCCTAAGAACTTCAGGTCATGGGCTTGCAACAGATGTGTAGGTCAATAGCACACAGATCAATGGCAGGTAAGGGTTAAGAGGTTATATTATTTTCCTTTCTACTGATGAGGCCAAATTCATTGTGACCCAAATTGCAAACTAAGAACTGCAAATATTCCTCTCATTCTATGTCTGCAAAATGGTTTCATACTTTCATCTGCTCATATTTGGGAAGCATGTGATGTTGGTGGTAGGGTTAAGTATTGGCGAACTACCTTTTCTATACATCCTTGGTTACGCATTTTTTGGAAGTTGTGTTGAAATTTGTGCATATTGATCCAGAGGCAGTCCTTCAGATGACATATAAGGTGTGCATTGTTTTGTCCCTCCTGTTAAGAAAGTATGTTGCAGTACTATATCGAGGCAACATAGTAAAGATTACATAATCAAGAAAGTCTACAATCTATTTTGGACCTCTCTTGGTGATGAGCCTGTGTACCATTCATAATAGTGATACTGTCAGAAGAGCTAAGATGAAAAGTGCAGTTATCTATGACAGTCAGTCCTGTGAATCAAAATTCATTTTGGCCTCTACAAGCTTGTGACTTAGATTGATGGAGTACCTTCCAATTCTGCTGTAGATATCTGACTTATAATTTTCTTAATCAGGTTTTAAATGTACTAGCAAGATCAGAGCTTGTTGACCTTTCGAGAAAGGTGGAGCTGGCATATGCAACTCACATTTATGGCCACCCCACTCACTCCAGCAATGTCTTGCTTGACCTAACCCCTATCCTCCAGGAGCAACTCCAAATTCTAATCCTACACCTTCAACCTTGGAGAGCCTTTTCTTTCCTGTTATGATGATGTGTGTGATTATTGCTTTGGAGATCCACGGATCATTGTGATATATTGAGGAGAGCTATCTTATTGCTGCCAATTGCAGTCTTTTGGCTTCTTTCTATGGTTTCAAATTTGAGCCTAAAATGAAAAACCACCAAGCGTTCAAGGGTCAGGATGAATTTTATATGAATTTTTCAGCCAATCTGTGATTCATTTTGTCAGACATTCTGGAATGGTGATGTTATACCTGCGAGGTATTGGCATGTATGGAACTATGCACAAGTGATGAATCATAGGCTGACAGTTTTAGGATTTTGATCTATAGCTATAAATCTAGATATAGAGACCAATTTCAAATTGTCCAAATCAGCCCAATTTTTAGACTTATGTATTTTACACATTATTTTAGTAAGGCCAATTTTTATGTTTCCTTCTCATGAAATGTACTCAGATTCTTTGTATTCATTCAGCTTGTGCAGTTTTAAGGTTTGGGTCAGTATGTCAAACCATGCAGACTGACTCTGATTTCATGCTTAATCCATGCTATGGATAATTAGCATGCACAAGATGTAAATGAGAAGTGAAATGGGTTAGAAAAATGTGGAAGTATTTTTGCTCACTTGTATTGTTTCATGCATCCTGTCTTTCTTGTTTATGAGCCATATAACTGAATAATGAAGTTTCACTGTGCAACTTATTTGGTGATGGTCTGTGGGAGGGTGAAGGATTGGGAGGAAGGTGCAGGTATGAATGAGGAGCAAGAACATGGATATGGAATTCTTTTTCGATCATTGTCTTTCCATAGGAAACCTCCACAATTACATCTTTTCAACATGAGTGACAATGGTACCTTCTTCAGGTCAGTAACTCTATATAAACAATTTTGTGTCCCTTAATTTTGGGAGTGTGTCTTCCTGTGTGTTGTATATAAACCCCACACAATTGGATAGTTTGTCACCAAATAAATATATTCTCTAATTGTCTTGAATTCTCATTCCTCATTGTCTGTTCTTTTGTTATTACTTACGTGGATAAGTATAGTAATAATTGTGTTTTTGTTTGTAAAAAGCTCTATGTTTCTTCAGTTTTCTTTGAGTTTAAATCCCCAGTTGGTACATATGTGATCTCAGATCTTGCCGAATGAGAAATTCTTTAAATCTCATCATTCTTGTAATAAGGCTCATAATTTTAGTGGTGGAAAGTATGGCCCTCCTCTTCTGTTTCTTTGTGATGTCTGGAAGTTCCATAAAAATCTGATTAAACTAAGATTTATTTGTGCAGCCAGTTCCACATCCCTTACTGAAGGTTCTTAGTGGCTTAGTTCTTTCTACAAAGCTATTTTTCCCACAGTTAAATACCTTTGGGTGTCAAAACTCAAAATGTTTCATGTTCCTTCTATTCGTAGTTGGATTCTTAATGACTCTACAGGAGTAGTGGAAGTGATATAATTCCTTACTCTTTTGAGAACAAAAGTTGATAAAGCTTCTCCATTCTTGTTTCAATTGTTTGATTTTTCAACTCGATACACTAAGATAGACCTGACAGATCTTAAAGATTGTATGAATGTTCTGATTAATAAAGTGTTTAATCAGATGTTTAAACTTCATCATTATAAGTTTTTGTTGGTTCAAAGCTTCAGGTATTTGTGGCTTAAGAACAAAGAAGAAATAAATTCGTTTGAAACTCTACATAGCTTTAAAGTTGTGGAGGCTTCAGACATAATCTCTGAGCTGGATTTGTTGTTACATAATTTGTTCTTCCAGACAATTGTGTTGTCTATATAGCTAATTTATATCTTTTTTCTATGAGTTCAATTTTCTCAAGCACCTCTTGAAGCACCTGTCCTGTTGTCCTTCATAGATTATCCCTTGTTTGTAGGTTTGTGGATGATCTTTTTGTTCCTGACTTTCCTGACTTTGAGAGTTCTATGTACCTAAACAAGATTCTTTTGGTGGTGGCATATTCCCAAAAACATCTTGTGAGTTGAATTGTACTTCTAAAGGCTTCTCTTGTAACTCCTTGGATCTAGCTGTGAAGCAAATTCATCAAGGTATATCCTGTGATATCTTTGATAAATTTCTCAACCAGAGTATGCAGGTATCAACATGATTTGTATGCCTCATGGTCATTCCAATATCTCTATTACTACCAAGTTTGGAGTTATCAACAGTCCATTTTACAGGTTTTTGAGGCTTTGTAGTTCTAAAGCTTTCTTTGTCTCTCAGATGGCCAATCTTATTGTCTGAAGAATAAAGGCTACCCTCTGTTAAAGAGCATCAGAGGGTTGCTCATATTTGGTGCTCTTGCTGCTATTTACATTTTATGGTGCTCACAGGAGGCATCTTTGTTGGACATTGTTGATCATGCTTGTGGAATTTTCACTCCTGGAGAGGTGGGTTTGGCTTATCTGACTTTGAGAAGAAGCTTCCAATTTTTTTCAGTTCGGATTTAGTTGAAAGGAGTTGTTTGTGGTTGTGTTGCTAACTTCAAAACTGCTGGAGACTGAAGATGGGTCTTCTTAACACTCTGGTTGTAGTTTGGACAGTCCACTTCCAGAGGTGGTTGCGGAGGTGGGAAGCTTGCATAAGATGTTGTGTTTACCTGAACATGGATTGGTTGCAGTTGGGCAAGACTTGATCATGGATGAAGCAGATGGATAGGGGACCACCAAGCTTGGGGCCTCTTTCAAGACCTCTTTTGGTCGCTGAATCGTAGGAGGATCTCTTCCCCCTCTCTCTAACTCCATTAATGTCAGGTGCAAATCTTCTTTGTTTGAGAGATTTATTTCCTTCAGATACCAGATTTCTGAAGGCAATTATTATTTAAGAATGCTTCTCATCCTTATAGTTTACCTGATGAACTGGTTGAGATTCTCAAGGTTAGAAGGCATTGCAGTGCCACCATCCCAAGTTACACAACAGTTTAGTGCTTTAAAGAAGTGGAACATAATAAAGTTTGTGCTCTGCAAGTCTTGCTGTTTGTTTAAGTACTTACTCTCTCATATTGGGCCTATCAAGTACATGGAAATCATCAATACATGCAAACCTAATTTATGGGCTAGCTTACCTGATGAGGTTCTTGTATGGGTGTCGGAAAAGCGAAACTGCATGTCAATTGGTTGCACCTTACAATGGCTAGACCATTGCCTTTCTCTGTCAACTGCATATCATATTACTTTGCTTTACTCCTTCAGAGCCTTTTATCTTGCATGATTTTGTATCATGACCTATTCTGGGTATATTGAAGCCAACTGATGTGATTCATAATCTGGGCAAAGCAGGACATGGGGTGTCTGGGCGTTGTGGTTGGAAGAAGCAGTGTTGAGCAGCGAACACACTCTGCTCAGCAAGTGGCAACTCCCAATGTAGCAGGTGCACTACTTGTTTTTTGTCTACCATAATATTAGCAACAAGGGCACAAGCCTGCTTCATTCCTCCTTTCCAATATTTCCCAAAATGTCTAAGCATGGTATATTGCTCCTTGTCATAAACTGTTGTATCACTTGCCAAGCTGTGAAACCACATTCTGAGTTCGTTTTAGTGCATGAACCCCAACTGGCTAATTCTATGTGGATGAGTTGTCAAATCCTTGAAATCAAGAGAATTTTTTTCTTAACAAGCCTTCTGATGAGGTTGTGAGCCAACCACTTTCAGATAAACAGTAAGTGACAGAGCATGTGGTTTTGCAGGTTTTTCTTTGGGTGGCTTTGGTCTTGGTGAAGCTACAGAGGACCGAGGCCCTCTTCTAGAAGCTATCACTGTAGTTCTTTATCTTTGTTATATGATCCACCTTCACTTCTCTCACACATGCTTCTTTCTTTTCTAAGTTCATTCATCAGTCACCTGCTTCTATGTCATTGTTGTATCAGCCTTTTTCTTCTAGAAAAAAGTGGCAATTAAATTCTATCTGGTGATGTAAAAGGCAAGCTTACCAATGGAGAAGCCTTGCCATGTTAGTGGGCTGGGAATACCAGGTACCAACCTTCCAATCTCCAATTTTGTGCATCTTTAGTTCATAGTGTACTTTAGTTTGACATGGTCATGGTGGCAAATATGGGCTGAATTCCTTTATTGCAACTGCTATGCTTTCTTAGCATTGTATGTTGTAGTACTATCTTGGTCAGTTTTTTCAAGTTATGGTTATCAAAGTAAAAGTACTGATTGTTTTTTCTGGGAATCTGTTCAGAGGAGGTGCTGCAGGCGGTTACTGCTGGTGTTGATTTGTTTGACAGCACGTATCCTTCAATTTTGTAGTGCAATTTGACATGAGAAAGGAAATGTTTCTAGATGACTGGGTGGATGACTCTGGTCTTTTGTTGCTTTTGTCTGTGCATATTCTGTTACTGTGTGGCAAACTAGATTTGGTTTGGAATCCTAAAAATCAATTGGAAGGTTGTTAAAAGTTCTCCTCTAAAGAATCTTATAGGAGTTCACAATAGACCTGACAGCTCCACTGTACAGGGTAATCCATCACAGTGTTCTCAAGAGGAAATCCTTGTCTAAAGTAATTTTCCTTAACTTTCACTCAGACACCTTCACATGCTTGTAATGGGGGGCTATGCCATGATCTTTCTTGTCACAATGGAGGACATCCTTGGGGGCTTTGCCAATAAATAGTCCACCCTAGACTGCTCAGATCCCATGAGTGAATGGTGACTGTCAAATCTTGGCAATTGAATGATGCTGGGCTTATGTTCATATGTGATTGAAAGTGTATTTGACGCATTGGGAACTTCACAGAGCTACTCACTGTAATATTTGTTTGTTTTACAAACAGATCAAGTTCCTGGAGTGGGCAGACGACCTGCAGATGCATCACTTGAAGGGATATGGAGGTCCTCTCAACTATCACATGGGGGTGCCCCTGCTCGAGGACGTTGTTCAAAGCATGGATCGTGCAATGGCAACTCTGAAAGGTCTGTCAACCTCTTGGTGCTTCCTATTGCTCGGAAAGAAAAAATTAAACAGAAAAATTCATCTAAATTCAATTTCAATTCAATTCAATTCAATTCAAATTTAATCAAAGACAAATGGGATGCAAATTGTTAGAGAATGTATTCAAAATCTTCATGCCTTTTCATTTGGGAATGGGCTAAATAAATTTTAGTTTGGAACTGTCATGTCATTAAATGTAGAGATAATAATTTTATTGTAATCAATTTTATTTTTTAAAATAATATGTTAGGTTCAATTTTGAATTTTGAATGTTCATTAGATTTAATAATTGAAAGCTTTTTTTGAAAGATAAAATCGTGCAAATTTGACTATATGTCATTTTGTTCCATTCATATTTTTGGCATTCTTTATTTGCTAGGCAGAATGCCAACCATTCAATTGTGTTATCTATAATTTCTTTCCATAATTTGTTGAACATTCTCATAACGAATATTTCATCAAATCTATCTTTTTTTTCCTGAGTTTGATATCTTCCATTTATCAAAGCTGCATGATGGATAATTTTAGGAAATATAATTTCTGTTACTATGTCATTGGGTAAGAATTTGATAAATGTTTCGGCCATCAATTTAATCTGAAATTATCAGTGTAACATTGACTTTCCTTCAAACAGCGAGCAAGGATAAACTGCCTTCCTCACCCTTATAATTGCACATTTTTTTCTCTATTTTTTTTGTGAAAGCATTGCAACCAACCATCAATTAATATTGATGCATGTCACCCATAGGTTGGTATGAATTGACTCTTGTGTTGTGTGGAATGATAGTTTTTTTCTTGAGGTGAAGAGGGCCTTTCTATGTTTTCTTGCACCTACAAATGGATCAGTGATTATATCTTAAATCTTGCTCCTGTATCAAGTGCATGTCATATTATTCCTGTTGGCCGGGATTCCAATTGTGACTAAGTGACAAGGAAGGGGTGCTTCTAATTCATGGTGTGTGGTTTCTGTTGAATTTGAACTGAAATTGCTTTTGACAGTTATGCTAGATCTATACAGTTATGTACTTGCTTGTGATGTAAACCAAAATAGTCCATAACAAATCTACCAGTGTGTAGTTCCTTATGCAAACACATAGGAGTATGTAGCATAAAACTGCAACTTGAGATAAATTGTGTGTATCAGATGCATGATAGGTAGTAGGCAATGAGTTCAATGTGAATTTTATGTTTTCACATACCATACAAGTCCAATGTTCCATCCCAGCTGCACATATATGGATATGCAATCTAAAGTGGAGATGCTACTTCACACGATGAAGGACCTTCTGCCAAGCCTCTTTGGACAGTACCAAAGTAGAGGCTGCAAGATCACTTTTGAGTTCTTTTGTGGAGGTCCAAAATCCTCTTGTATGCTATCAAGGAATTGATTGGTCTTTCTCTTCCCTCCCTCTCTCCTTTGCGTTTTATTGGTTACCTCATAGGCCATCCTTGCAAATTTCTTTTTTGAAGTGTCTTTCTGTTTTGATGATGACAAAGCGTTGTTAAATGATTGTGTTGGATACATCTTTTCTTCTTTAGTTTATTGAGCTTCTTGGATGGATAGGAAGCTTCTAGAAAATGCTGAAAAACCTAGAACCATGTAATATTGTGTGCCAGGGAAGCCCTTTGTTGTGAGTAAGTATTTTGTGCCTGGGCCTATGTTATGGACATTGGCAACCAACTTGTTTGAGAGTTGAGTGGATATTGTGCTGTAGTGTTTTACCTTCCAAAGCTTAGTGGTGGCCAACCATGATGGGTAATAAAGTGATCGTGAAGATGGTTGTTTTGAATGTCTTCTGATGCGAATCTGTGCAGCACTCTAGAAGGCCATCATGTACCACAGACAGCTGGAAAGTGGTGTACTAATGGCTTCAGAAGTACTTCTGGTTGTGTGTTATGACAGATTGGATGCATTGCTCAGAGTTCTATCTGAGGCCCAAGTTTCTATAGATCTGCATGATATCTATTATGAGAATCTGATGATGCATCCAAGTGAGTTCATTTTCCCCTGTACACTCACATAGAGCACCATAGGCTAAACAATTATCTTCAATTTTGTGGCCACCAACTCAGGGTAGGGATAAAGCTTGGAAGGAACCATGGTACTAAGTACCTTTCCAATCAAGGTTGCATATTTAGACTGTAGTGGATGCTGCACAGTGGTTTGATTCACTTAAGGTACTGGATGTGGTTGTTTCTGGAAAGCAAGTGCTGGCTCTATGTAGTTTGGACAATGAATATTTCAAAAGTTTCAAAACAGTCTACAAAGAAGTTTGGGATGCATGAATCCATATCACGGTAGCTCAATTTGGAGGATGCTGAAAAGAGCACTACTCAGTCACCTACAAACAGTGAGGGAGCTGAGTCCCAATTGCATGCTCTGGAAGTCTTCACTGAAGCTCTCTGGGGAAAGTGTACTTGAAATGGACAACTCTGGCCTGGTATGCTTGTTTCATACAAAATATTATTAGTTAGGCAATAGATTTCTTGTTGTTACTACATACTATGCTCAAGCGGAGATGGAAGAAAGCTTCAGCTCCTCACCTTGTCATCTGCAAGACTGAAAGAAGTGGAAAAGAGAAGAACTTACCAAAAAAAACAAACCTATTGGAAAGAAAAAGAAAAAAATCAAATGAGAAAAAATGAAAAATCCACATACCAAACCCAAAAAATTAAAAATGCCCCCAAAAAAGTTACAAACCCACAGACCACCCCAAAAGCCACAAAAAAGGGGAAGGGGTGGGGAGCTCCAAAAATCTGCCTCATCTCTAGTTTTTCAAAGCTGACCCCCAATTTCATCCCTAGTTCAGCAGACTTTCCGGACAACATGAAACTGAGGATGAAACAAAGAACTGCAGTCTAGATGGGGGGCCAACTGGGCGTGACTTTACCCATAATTTTATTAGGCAGTCCTCATTCCATAGATGAGAAAACTATTTGTGTATTAAAGATAACAAAGAGTGTTAGGAGATGTTAGGATGGTGTTAAGAGATCCTCTACGCATTGTGTTTTGAAATCTGAAATTTTACAGATTTGCATAATTGATCAACAACACATTGATTGTATTTATGCAACAATTGTTCATGATCACTGTTGGGTACGAGTTAAGAAATAAGAAATATATTAGAGTGTTCCATAACTAGATGAGATAAAAAAAAAACCTGTAAAAAAGTACATTAGCCTTCAAGGGGGTATCAAACTCAGAAATGCATCACTTTTTGTGCCAAACTGAGTTTGATCCGGTTCTGACCCCGTCTTTCCTTTTTCCTGAGTGCTTCCACTGCTGCTACGTATGTTTTCACTACTCCTACATGTACAACTACTATAATTACCTCGAACCTTGTGCATTAAATGTTGACTTTTATCATTTTATACCTAGATGATATAAAACTTCCTTACTTTGTGGACCTCACTTAAAGAGGGGATAGGGGCAATGTTTTTTGAAAAGTCCAAGTAGTTGCCAATGTGGCTACACAACTCAGACATAAAATAGCAAAGGTGGCCATTTTTTTTCTAAGGTGGAGCCACGTTGGCGAATTTATTGGGTTTAGAGTGGCTATGGTGGCGAGTCATCACTTGCAAATGTCTGCAAAATGGCAACAATCATAGGAAGCCCAATTGAACAATTTGGCAACATTTATGTGAAGAGGGGAGTGCATTTGGCTACAAGGGAATATTAATTCTAGTTTTAGATCTAAGAGAACACTAATTTGCTAGTCCAATGGTTGCAATTCTAGTTCTAGATCTATGAAAACACTAGTTCCAGTTTTGGATCTAAAAGAACAATAATTCCATAGTCTAATTACACAAAGTTAAATTTTGAAATAGATTGAAATTCAAAGTCCATGTGAATTGAATCACAAAATCTACATTTGAAAGGGACTTCAAAATGTGTGATAAACAAACAACATTTATGTTACAAAATTTTCTTACATCCTTATATGGTCTATAGATGCAAATTTGTAGTCCAAAAAATCTCTACAAAACCTTCCAACTTCCAAGAGTTGGTTGTCAACTATGCATTTGCACAATAACACACCTTGTCTTGCCATTTGGCAATGGCTTGGTCATATGAAATTTTTTGTAAAATAAAGAACTGTTGATTATGGAACCTAATGCACAAATCAAAATGTGTGCTCAAACAATTGTGTAATTTGTTTTTCATGAAGGCAACAATGTTAAATGTCTACTTGTTTTCAACAAACCCAATAACTTGGACAACAGTAATTTCGGTCAATTTTATATATTTTGAAAGGTTGAGGTTGAGGACAACAAATGTGGAGATTTTGCACCAATGCTTTGTAAGGGGATTGAACTAGTTTTTTTCATGCAATGTTGCTTTAGAATTATGCAACATAGCCATCTTGAAATGACTAGATTGCAAATCAAGCATGTGAGCTAAAAGCAATGGAAGAACATCTTGGTCCAATCCACCAATCTTACAAGGGTTACAAAAAGTCGTTTTCAACATGCTAAGGTAAGAAAATAAAATCTTTTCCATAGCTATTGAATTAGTAGCCCAATATTGTGGGTACACCACACCCAATGTAGTCATGATTTCCTATTATGGGAATCATATCTCAAGCTTTGAGATAAGTCCTCAAGTTGTCCCCTCACATTCTTCCTTGACCTTGTTCACTGCCATGTCAAAAACAACTTTAATGATAGGTTAAAGAGTTGTTGCACCCTCAAGAACTATAAATATAGGGTATTTGTGTCCAAAGAAAAATAAAACAAGGTATTCTACATCCTTTTCATCATTCAAGTTACAAAACCACAACTTCAACATTGTTACATTTATCAAGTTTCCAATTGCATTGGAATCATCAAAGGCAACATCCTCAAACTTGGTAAAAGAATGACAATATAACATACAATTCAAGCTGGGCCAACTTGATAGCTTCCACAAGATCACATACAAAAACATCTTGGCCTTGTGCAATCTTGATGAGCTTATGAACACACTCAAATAGTGGCAATAAACATGGCAACCCCAAAATCAACTCCATGTCACATAAAACATTTAAGTTTTTGCTGGTAGTATCACTTTTTGGACTTTCGGCCTGCATTTTCACAATGAAAAGCTAATATTGAGAATAGATTAGTTTTGAAAGAAGAAGCATCAAGATCTAATGGGTCTTGACATTTCGTAAAATCTTGTTGCCCTTGGTGTTGAAAAGATTCACAAGCTTTTGGAATTCTGTAAATTTTTTCAGATTGTGAAAAAAACAAACATACATGTTTTGTGTAGGATATCTTCCAATCAATGCACTAGATGGACATTTGACAAGGTGATGACCGCCAAGTTGGTTTGGTGGGCAAAACAATGCATTCCAATGATGAATGGAATAACCTTATTTTTTATTTATATGGTCATGCTTATTTGGTGGCCTTGGAAGACATTGGACCCATCACAATCAATGTTCACCAACTTTCTAGCTAGTTTTTCCACCCTTAAACCACCAAAATCCAACATACATTTAACCATCAAAGAAAATAAACTATTAGAAGTGGTAGACAAACTTATTATTTCAACACATAAGAGGATGGGAATACGCCTCCATTTTTGCACCATATACAAAAGGATTAACAACCATTATGTGTTATCGATCGTGGTGACTTCATCAACACTAACTACAATGAAGGGGACAGTAGCAAATGCTACTTTTGTAACTTCCAACAATACAACATGCATGTCCTCTGCCATTTCCCACCCTAATGTGTTACACCAATGTTTTTTGGAAACACTTTTGACCTTCAAAAGCTGAAATTGATCTTTTAGGTCTTTATAATCTGTCATGGGACGTCCATAAGTAAGAAGATGAAAAATAGCCACAAATCGCATGTATTTTCATTTATGTTCAAAGGGCACATCTACTTGGAATTGGTTCAAAATAGATGGGCGGTCATTGGTAGTGTAAAGATGTTCATTCTGAACATGTACATAATTTTTGTTGAAGTAGAATGATCCTACATCAAACACTAGGCATCGACACTTTCACTTTTCGATGACCTTAGTGTTTCAACAAACTAACAAGCTTGGTCGCTAGGAGCTTTTATTTCCCTTCAATAGAGGTGTAAACCTGACATCAAACTTGTTGTGTTTCACCTTTTTCATCAAACATAGATTCTACCCATGGTAGCTTGGTCATCCAAGTATCTTGGAATTTTCTGGATCCTTCATGTAACTTATGTTTCTTTTTTTGTTCATCTTTTTTGGCCATCTCTAATTCAATCCTAGAAGCTGAATCGTGATTAAACACAACACATCTAGATCCAAGGTTTAGGGAAGCAAGTGATGCAAATTGTGAAAATGATGCACTAGTTGTTGACTCTTGAGTAAGGTTGCGGACAAGGAAAATCGGGTAGAATTAAAAATTCTTTGGCATTTCCAAAGGAACTGTAATCACACTATAGATTGTAGTTGATCAAACCTCAAGGTAGAAACCTTAAACTTTAAATTCAAAGAAATTACAATGTTAAATAAACCCTAAACCATTAAGCAACAACACATTTTAGAGACATGAAAAACTCACAATAAGTTTGGAAAAAGAAAAATTCTTAACGTCTTTGAGGATTGAGGAATCAACAATGAACATGGAAAAAAATATTACCTGTAGGTTGTGAGGTAACTTCATGAATAATAATTAATAAGTTCAAGAGATTAAAATCCATAATGTCTCAAAAGAAATTCAATGGAATTCTTTGGAGCAATTACATGCCCACCATCGATCAACCAATGATTAAGCCAAGCTTCCACCTCGTAGACTATAGTAGTACAACAAATCTTTGGTTTTCCAAATTCTGATGCAATATTCATGAATCATCAACCCCCGGGCCCCATCTTTCAGAATCCATCCCCTGTAATCACTTTGAAAAATCTAATATTATAAAATCCCATCATAATGCATCATGAATCTTTAGAAGTTTCTAGTACTACTAATTTTTAAACATAGTGCTGGCAAATTCTTCCTCCCCTTGCATTGCCATTGCTGATGATGTACATAGGACACAAGAAGCAAAGGTGGCAAAAAACTCATGCTAGTAGGGTGTAGCGATGGTGAACAATGGTTAACGATGTGATAGTGATAAACGATTTAGGGTTTTGATTGGGATGTAGGGTGACGATCTAGCCACTTGATGCTCATCGCATTAGATAAGAATTTCTAATTTTACCCCTAGATTTTACAAAGGCCGTGTTACATTGACTTATAATTTTTCACCTTTTGATGATTTTTTGCCCCAAAAAAATGATGGATAGGGGGTGAAAACAGGCCAAAGACAAGGTGAAGACATGATTACTTTAAGGAAAACTCTATTAAGTCACTAAAATGGAAATCTCTATGGTCTTCTATTTTATTAGTGTATTAGGGGTGTCCAGATTGTTGTTTTCTTTCATGACATGTGTTCTCAAGCTTTTATTTGCCTTGTACTTCTAGTGATGGGTTCCCATTCCTGGGTTTTTAATATACAGGTTCTTTCTTCATCAACATGATGCAAATTGCAATATATTACAATAAAGAGAGAAAGTAACATCTACAAAGAAAATGGGTATATCGCATCAAGCAAATACGAAATAAAGACATGAAATTCAAAACTAACTAGTTCAAGTGGGTCAACCCTTGAAGTTGTAGGAGGAACTCAAAGAGACAAGAATTGTCACCACATGGATGTATGTCAAGACATCCTTCCACAATGGGAGACTAAAGAAGAAAATGTACTTTAAACAATTCTAACACTTAAAAGTACCAAGTAAAGAAGATGAATTTATGGGGAATAAAAAACAAGATGCCAAAAGTGGATTTGTATACTGAAGTACCAACATACAATAGAAAACAGAATTTTGCCACAAGCACTCAAATTTGGCAACTCTGCAACTTTTGAAATGCTCTTTAGGCTAACCCAATTGTACAATCAAAATGAAAATGCTAAACCTAAGGATAACTTCCAAATATTTTTACAGTTAAAGATTGAGAACTGTAACTTGATGACATCCTCATCCATCACAAGACACACAATTTGAGCATTCTGAGGGGAAGTTGGGATGCTAGACTTACAGTGCAGATCTCAAATCACGGAAGGGCATGTACTCAGGCCCTTCTCCTATACCTATGGTCCTCATACGTAGGAAAAGGGCCTAGTTTAAGAACATTTCATAGCAGAGAAGGGTTTATGTTTGGATCATTTTGAGGCCTGTCCTAAAGATAGACATTCCTTCTCTTGGGCAAAGAAACTACAAATTTTGTGTTTTGGATTTTTCAAATCTCTTATGGCAGCTGCCTTCCTCTTATTTGTAGACAGCAAAGTACTCACTCTCCTTTTGCTCTCTACCTCTTATTTTTTTCCTGCCCTAAAGCATGGTAATCTCTCTCCTTTTCTACTATCTTCCTCTCATTTTTTTCGTGCCACTAGAGCATCATATTCTCTCCTATGTGCATTATCCTTTTTTGTATTATTTTGGAGTTATCCACAAAATTGTTGGTGCTGGCTGGACTCCATACATTAAAAAAAAAGGATTCAGTTTTATAAATGTGGCAAATTTTTTTTCTTGAAATAACATATTTTACACTAAATTATTATTACTATTTTTGTCTCAAAGTTTTTTCCCTCAAAGTTTTTCCCCTCAAAGTTTCTTTCCACAAAATGGAAGAAATTCTCCACAAAAAAAAAAAAAAAACAAAAATCCCATAATTTTAATCAAATAATATAAAATATTTTTAATAGTTAATAAAATTTTTCTTTCATTCTTTTA
>Ga0116231_10002889_pt1 | contig 35854 bp, 19 predicted proteins | sample S1TSphgellanicum_2_FD_89695 | JGI IMG/M metagenome (GOLD analysis project Ga0116231, IMG submission 89695) | Host-associated microbial communities from peat moss isolated from Minnesota, USA - S1T2_Fd - Sphagnum magellanicum MG | ecosystem: Host-associated > Plants > Peat moss > Unclassified...
ATGCAGATTTTTCACTATATGTGAAAAAGACAGATCATGGGATTGTAGTCATAGTCATCTATGTTGATGACTTGATTATCACAAGAGATAGTGATGTAGACATTTCTGATTTGAAGAAGCTTTTGAAGCAAAAGTTTGAGATGAAGGATTTGGGAGAGTTGCATTATTTCCTCGGCATTGAGGTAATCCATTCCCCTAAAGGGATATGGTTACTACAAAAGCAATATGCCTTGAACAAAGTGTCCGAATATGGGATGACGGGTTGTAAACCCATTTCAATTCCATTGGAGCAAAATGTGAAATTAAGTGCAGATGAAGGAGACCTCGTGGAGGATACCACTATGTATAGACGCATAGTGGGGAGTTTGATTTACATGACCATCACAAGGCCAGATTTGAGTTATGCAGTTGGAGTGGTAAGTCAATTCATGTAAACACCACGAAAGCCACATTGGATGTAGTGAGGCGCATATTGAGTTACATAAAACATACCTTGTAGTGTGGAATTTTTTATGAAGCTAAGAACCAATTACAAGTACATGGATACATGGATGTTGATTGGGTTGGCAATGTTTCAGATAGAAGATCGACCAGTGGTTTCATGTTTTCTTTTGGAAATGGTGTTGTTAGTTGGAGCAGTTAGAAACAACCAACAGTTGCATTATCAAGCACGGAAGCAGAATATAGAGGTGTAGCAATTGCTGCATGTGAAGTAGTTTGGTTACAAAAACTACTATCAGATTTGGGACAGTTAGTGGATGCTCCTGTTGTCATCTATTGTGATAACATTAGTAGCATACTACTTGCTAATAACCCAGTCTATCATGCTAAGACAAAGCACATTGAGGTGCGCTACCACTTTATTAGAGAAAAAATTCTAACAAAAGAAATTGACCTCATTCATGTCAGTACCGAAAATCAAGTTGTTGACATTTTCACAAAGGTTTTAGGTACAGACAAGCTAAAAAGGTTTAGAAAAATGCTTGGTGTACTAGAAGTGGATTTGAGCTTGAGGGGGAGTGTTGAGAATTCAAGCTCAATTAGTTAGGTTTCATTAGTTACTGGAATAGGAAAGTAACTAGGTTATTTTCACAAGGTTGAATTACTTTTGTTATTTATTTTAGTTTGGTTATTTGTGGTTTGGTCTTTTAGTTAAATACCTTGGTGTTGATGGTTTGGCTTTCTTTTCTTCATTGTGTATTTCATGTGACAAGAACCTTGGAGAGTTCTTGATGTTGTGTTTTGTGTTATGAACATTAGGTTGTAGTTTCCTTTCAATAAAGATTTATGTTTGCACTTGAGTAGATCTCCTATTTGTTAACCCCATGACTAAACATAAAGAATAATATAAGGGGGAAGGTGGTGGCTTCTCGTAAGTTTAGGTCGTGGTGAGTTTTGTGAGTCTGTGTTTACCCATGGTTCGTCCATGCACAAAAAATGTTCTAACTACGCACTAACCAACTTGTTGTTTGGTTTGTGTAGGTTTGTGTGAATAATTGACCCACTTGTTATTCGTTTTAGTCCCCATTCCAGAGCTCCAGCATGACTTTCTACCCTTGAAGTGCTATGAATTAGGGAATGTAATTTAATTCATTATCTTTCCATTGTTTTCACCTTTGGATTCGTAGTTGGTCTATCAAGGAATTTGGGGGTGCGTCAACAAGATTCATCATAGCTAGATTTGGGGGAAGCCACCACCTTCCCCCCTATAGTATTTTCTATGCTTGGCCATAGGGCTTGCACCTAAATGTTATTTTGTCCTAGGACTTCCAAGTTGGAAGTCTTGAAATTCCCCAAATTGGGACTCTCGCGACTTTGGAGGCCCATAACATTTTGGGTAGACCTTTGATTAAGGTGAGGTTTAAAGCAAAGTTGTATCCTTTGTTGAAATGTTTCCAATGATATGTGGTATGCCACTTGCATGCAAGTAAATTAGGGTGATTTTCAACTTTTAATGGTTGGGAGTCAAATTGGCATTTTAACTTTTAGCTATAATTTGTGTTTTAAGCACTCAAATGGGACATGCGAACACATTTTAGACATTTGCGTTTCAGGATCTTGCAAATGGTATAAGGAACTTTTCAATCCAATGAATTTGGACCCCTATGATTGCCTTTTGAAAATTTGAAAGTTCATTAAGATTCCAATTCCCAAAGTGAGAGCCCATTTGGAAGTGTGTGGGTTCATTCCCTCACATTCTCTTACATTCCTGAGAGTATGAAATGTGATTCTTGGGCTTCACTCTCGGCTTGCATCTTTGCAAGCCCTTGCCTTGGTCGCAAGCCCAAGGCTAGGGTCGCAACACAATCGCACTTGAGACAATAAGACCATCATTACATGGGATTACAAAGGAGCATATGTCATGTATTTCCCAAGTTGGAAAGAAGGAAAATATTATGTGAATATCATTCGATACTAAATGATTTGTTGTATAAGGAGATCCCATTGACCTTGTATGCCAACAATGAGCAAGTTGCAAAGGGGGAGTGAGTGTTTGTAGCTTTGTCACCGATTGGTCATTGCTCAACAAGGAAAATGAACTACTTTCACTAATTGCAAGCTTATGAAGGGAAATGAAAATGTGAACCCTCCCCTCCTCCGCCTTGTGCCCAAGACTTGAGACTTGGGAGTTGCAAATGCTCATTGTTGAGTGCACACTTGTTAGTAGTTACACATCATAAAGTCTAGATGGGTTGAAAGGGGATTTCACATTGGTATTAGGTTGTCCTTTTGCGAAGTGCGGCAGGAAAAAAAATAGGGCCCCTTTATGGGATTTGCAAGCAAAAATCTCAGGTAAAAAAAGGCTAATTTTGGCTCCCCAAAAAAAAAGGTTTTTCTCCTCAACAATTGCAGGATGTGCGGATTTGGATTTGCATTGTCTTTTTGCCTGCCTGATTCTGGAGCAAGGTACAAATATATAATGTACCTGAGTGGGCATGTCCAAGCTAGCTTTGGCTGGCACTAATTTTTGTGCTTTGATGGATGTGCAATGAGGGGAAAAAAACACACTGCATGAAGGAAAGGCATAGATTAGAACAGGAAAGTTTTTCTTGTATATTTGAGTACAAGCAAGGCAATCGTGGTGGTGTAAGGTCAATTACAAAATATAGGCCTTAACTTAATACCGACGAGTAGGCCATGTATCCAATACAGCTCTTGGCTTCCCAATGTTTGCTTGCATTCAAAAGTGGAAATGGGCACTCTCTGCAGTTACAAAGTTTTGGCAACTCCTCCCTCATTATGTTCCAAGATACTCAAACTCAGATTGAGTTTCAACAAATTAAAATTGCCTATGAACAACTAATCCTCCAGACAATGTCCACAAGCCCTGAGATTGAGCTGACCATTGTTCAATTCATAATGCTTATTCTCTAAATTCTGAGAGGCCTTGATTTGTTGGGCCCTGCCTCCCACAGGGACAGGGACTATACATACCATTGGATCCAACTTTTGGAAGTTTTACCTTATTAGAGTGGGTTTCTTTGATGAAAGTGTTTAGACTGTTTAGATTGGAACGGATTTTTTTGGTGCTTGGAGTGTGGACACAGTAGGTAGATGTACAACAACTTAACTATTGGCAGGGCCAGTGTGTTTGTGATGCCTTGTTGCTCTTTCTTTTCCAAAATGTCATAGACTATAAAACAACAGAGTTACACAGTCCTCCCTAAGTCCAGGTTCAAAGTTGGTAGTGTGGACTCTGGAGCAGTGATGGGTGGGTAACTCTTTTACCCTGATGTACCCATGGGTATATATAGTGCAAATGCATGCTTTACCCAGCTCGTAAAATTTTGTGTCACATTTTCAATTGACATACCCAGGTGGTAAATATTTGAGCTTACCTTGTCTTCATTCTACCTGGCTAATATAAATTTGAGGTTTACCCTTACCTTGGTGAGGGTAATTGTTTTGAAGCTGGTAAAATGAGGGTATATGCCTACTTTATCATTATAGAGCATCTATGCATTTCCATATATTTGCAATTCATGTGTTTATGATGGAATTATTCAAATTGTGGTGTCTGACTATTCTAATTATGGCATTTCATTTCTATTCATCCATTAATTGTCTTGAACCAAATTATCATATGGTCTTGGAACCCCTTTAGATTTTATTACCATTTGCCATAAGAATGCTTTATATAAGCCTACTGATTGGTTTCATTTCATTCTTGTTATTTTTGTGGATAGTATGGTTGGAATTTGACATATTTGTATTTGCAATGCAAGTAATTGTCTTTCTCCATTTCTAAACTTATGAACTACTATTATGCCATACTTGCTTAAATACTTCTATTCACAATACACTTATCAACTTACATTTGCATAGTATGTGTAGTATAAATGATAAAATATTTAACCCTAGCCTTACCCTATGAACATGGATGAACATATGCCTTTACAATTACATGGATTGATAATTTTGCAAAGTCTGTATACCCTCCCAATTCAGAAAAATTTGAAATGTATAAACCTTGACCAAATTGATATACTTACCCAATATTATTGTGGAGGGTCGTCTTCTTTTCCCAAGACATCTAAGTAATAAGGTTGTCCATGCTCACTCTTTTCGTTTAGCACAAATTGGAAAATTCTTTGGGGTGGTTTACAATAAAACCCCTGGGCCGCCTATAGAACCTCATGGTACCTTGCTTTTTGGATGAGATCACAAGGAAACACATGGGCCTCGGCTCAAGAAATGTTCCTAGTGTAAACCTAATTAATACTAAAGAACAAACACATGATTTTCTCATGGCTCATTTTTTCTTTTTGATCCTCGCAATTTAAAAAAATTTGTCCACAAAATATGAATGTCATGAGAATAAAATTGATGGTTTCTTTCCAAAAAAAGTTGCATTTGTGTCACTACAAGGAATCCTTACATGTGAAGATTGTGAATTCTTTCCTACCCATTGAAATGCAATATAATTGAACATTTTCAAAGAAGGCCATGATTTAAAATTTCAGCCATGGAAAGGCCAACCCACATTTCTTGAGAATTTTGGTTCCACCCTTGTGATTGTGAGTAATTTTCATCGTCTGAATAGTGTCCCATGGTGAAAAAAAAACTTGTGAAAAAAAGCCAACAATAAATTGAACTATCAACAAACAACTATAGCGCAAAAAGTTTCAATGCCTTGAGCTAAGAAAATGATTAGAGGCAAGAGATCATGCTTTTTATTATTCTGTTTAGGATTTTAAGGGAAATAAATAAAGAAATGATTCTTTTTTTATTATTGTGTTTATGATTAAAGGGGCAACAATCTTGTTGGGAGGAGCAGGGCAGAAGCCACCCAAAATTCCCATTAACTTTACCTTATGTTAAAAACTAACATTTAATAAAATCATAGATGAACATTTGAGATTTTTTGAGACCCTTAGGCTGTCACTATTTTCGTTAGGCTTTGAGATGGATCTAAAAAAGTTACCCAAATGTCCAAGCAACATTATCCATTGCAGTCCATGTAAGATTTCAACAAGTTTCTTTTATCAAGGCCATTTGTTTGGGCCTCAAATTACCCCTAAACCCAAACTGATCACTCTTCAGCAGCAATGAACAATTTTAGATTTTTGTGGCCCCAAGCCTAAGCTTTCTAGTGTAAATCACCCTTTAGTTGCAATATATTATCAAAATGCCATTGATGCCTTGTCTCAATGTTTGGTCAACATATTAATACATCCATCCATATTCAATGTGAAACTTGTTGTCATCCATATCATGCCATTACCATCATCACTCGCATCTCGTTTGGACAACAAAGCTTTTTATGACAAAGGTTGAGGGGTTGCTGAAGTGCTCTGGACATTCTTAAAGTGGTTGAACTTTGTGTGTGCATGTTTATATTGTTTTTATAACCTTCAGACAGTATGGTCCATGTGTAAACTATGCACTGTGTTCTCTGCAATGACTTCTCTTCTTTCTACATTAACAGTCAACACCCCATATTTAAGGCAGATCTGTCAACTTTATTTACTGTAGACGCAACTATAAATTAAAAAGTAGGATGGGTTTTGTGATTGGACAATAACTTTTAGTGTGCAAAAAAACATTACGAAATATTCTTGATTTTATTAGAACATCACATGACCTCTTCTTGTATATTCAGGTTCTCAAATTAAACTTTGTCTCATTGATGGAAAGATTTACATGCAACCTATGCTAATACCTCAATAAAAAGCTGGGTGAACAAGCTTGTTATGGAGACCTCCTCCTTAGTAGACCCAAACTATTCTGTATACTAACTAAAAGAAAAGAAAAGAAGAAGATGTATAACTTTGAAAAGTATTTAACTTGGGTGAATGTTTGAATCATTAATGATTCATGTTGAATTGGTGGGTAAATTTAGGGTATATTTAAGGCACATATCTACAACTATCACTTGTCCATTACCTACATGGTCCCTACTCACTTAATCAGGATTTCCATGTGAAAAGTTGACACACTCATCCATCACCTCAAAGAGACATGCCTTTACGGTATTGAATTACACCAAAGTTTTTGAAAGGTTCATGACTTAGGTTAAGAATATCCGATTTGAATTATCCGACAGCCACTATTAAGACTAATAAGCAGATTTGTAATAGGCTTCTTATATTACCCTTCTTACAAGTCAACAGAAGTATGATACCTTAACTCAATTATGGCCACATGGGTAATTCAAACAATTAAAAATTGACGTATTGAAAGGTTTAACATTCAATGCAAAGTAGCACCAATTTACTGGCTCATGGGTGTACCATTCAATGCCTTTCCTCCTTTATGGGTTTCGCAGGTGGCATACAGTCGCAAAATGACTCAACTTGGCATTGAATGAACATGCATCTGTTGTGCACAACTCCCCAAGTAGTCTCAATTGAAGAAGATTGGTCACAAAATATAACCTTCCTGAAAAGTTATAGGATTCAAGGCTGCAGAATCAGAGATAAAGCATATATATATATAACCTTTATTATACCTCAATAAAACTAATAAGTTACAACATCTTACAAAACTACGTTATCACTTTACTTGTTTATTGATGACCATTAATGCAATGAACATCCAAGTGATGAGAAAAGTAAATATTGCTCTAAAAGAGTCCAGACTCCAGATGTGAATAGCCAGTGTTGTGCTGGTACTATAGACAAGAAAGTGGTATAACAACTGATATATTTGCTTGTATAAAGTACCTAACAAGTCTGGTCTAAGCTATGCACGAGGACCTAGCATATATTCGTATTTTCCTTACATTTTAATATTTACGAATACTCTCGGTGCTACCCTACCTGTCTGATAGGTGGTTGAAAATATGATACCTCGTACTAGATGCATGGTCATTTTGTGAGAAAAGAGTTAAATGTAAATATGTTTCTCATTCTTGAATGCTGAAATTTGAAGTTGCTTGTGCACATGGCAGAGTATGCATGTGGCCCTTTTGATGAGAAAAGTGAAGATCAAGTTTTGGTAGTGTAGATGTACATGGAGTTTTAATACCTCCATATCCTTGTTGTTGTCATTCAATGATATGAATCAACTATGCAAATAATATCAATATACATAATGAATTAAAAAATACCAAAACAATCTGATACCAAGGGGTTTTTTTTTTGCAGCAAATTTTCGCCACTTGGGCAACATAAAAAAGGAGTCACAACCTGTCCAAAATATATTTTCTGGAAAAAAAGGCCCTCAGTTGCCATATTTTGAGGAAAAATGTTGAGCTCACCATATGTAGACCATAGACTCTTGTAAGTAGCCAGTATATAGCAGATTTGAAAAAAAATCTATTTTTCTCTCTGACGTCTAGCCAAATTTCGCTATGTGCTCTTCTGGATGATTGCTGGTCCACCTACCTCACAAAATTAAAAAAGAAAACCCTGCTGATATTGCCCTGGTATGAGTTTTAAGGAAATCTTACAATTCATTCATTGTAATGTCCCCACACACATAATGGATTATTGATACCACCATGGTGTTCAAATATCAAAAATTTCACTACACCACCAGTGCCTCTGGCATCTCAGGAACAGAAAGGGACCTATGTTTTAGGTTTTGCACCTATACCCTTTCTCTTTTTTTTGTAAAGAAACATGAATATTTCTCCTTCTCTCTTCTTTCAAATAGGGTAACATCACAATTTCAAACAGACCAATGCTAGATTGTTGGGGACCTTATGAAATTTTCAGAGAACAATAGTTCATTGCATATGGCAAGAACCTCGTACTACAGTGCAAAAAGAATTGTGATTCTTGGCCAGAGTGAAGCACATTCACCAGTGCACCAACGTGGATGGATGGTGCACTGATAGGATTCTCTTTTCTATCCCTGTGCCATCCCAGGCTAACTTTTTTTGTTTGCCCTTTCTCAGCCCTGATCTCAGTGTTTTTTTGCAACTTTATTTTCTCCCCACCCCTCACCTGGCTTCTTGTTTTTTATGTGCTTTTGAAACTTTTCCCACCCACCCACTTACTACCCCCCACTGCACCCCACCGACCTACTCACCTATATATTTAAATTAAAAGTAGACTCTTCCCCATCTATGTACTCACCTATAAATTTAAAATGTGCTACTCTCATCCCCACCCACCTACCTACCCTTCCATCGGCCTACCTACCAACACTTTAAATAGGTACCTACCAAACCCCACCTACATACTTACTTACATGGTTGCCACTCCAATAGACACCCAATGATCAACAACGATGAAGAATGAATAAAATGAAAGTATTGCATGGAGCTTGTTCTTGTTCATTCCAACAAAATAAATAAGGGGACGATAAAATATTTAACACCCTATATGAAAGTATTGCAAGTCTTGCTCAAAGAGTGTTTTCCATGGAAGTATTGTAAACCAACTAGATAGTTAAAGCAATACGAAGCTCCAATTCAATTTAAACACATTTAATGCATGTTGTACTTAGGTTCATAAAGAAAAATATTCAATGAATGTGCAATACCCCATTCTAGGTATCCCTTCAATAGTTTGGTTCCGTATCATATCTTTTGACAAACAGAGGGATATTGCATAGCCCTACCAAAACATAGAAGGATGTCAATACCCTCATTGGGCTACACTATAAAAATCGTAGGTTGAATTATTTTGGTCCAAGTTATTAGAGTGGTATTGTTCATGCCCAAAAAGACTCAATGAACATGTAATACCTCTTTCAAGGTGTCCCAAAAGTACATTGGGCTCCATAACATATCTTTTGACAAGTGGAGGGGTATTGCATAGCCCTACCAAAACCTACAAGCAAATCAATACCTTGCTTGTGGTATTCAATAAAAGTCATGGTTTAAATGATTTTAGTCTAGACTATAAAAGGGGTATCGCTTATGAAAAGGAATATTCAATGTGCATGCATTACCCCCTTGTAGGGTATCCCAAAAATACATTGGGTTCCATAACATATTTTTTGAACCTTGCAAGGGTATTGAATAGTCATACCAAAATCTACAAGGAAACCAATACCCTCATTAGGGTATTCAATAATTAAACACCATGGGTTTACAATATTGGAGGGGTATTGCTCATGTTCAAAACTACATAATATACTTGCAATACCCTTTATAACTTATCCTAGAAATACATTAGGGTCCATAATATATCTTTTCAAACTTGGAGGGGTAATGCATAGCCCTACCAACATGGACTAAATTTATTTGGTTTAAAATATCAGAGGGGTATTGTTCATGCATTCAATGCACATGCATTACCCCTTTTAGGGTATCCCATAAATTATTTGGGCTCTATAACATATCTTTTGAAACTTGTAAGGGTATTGCATAGCCATACCAAAACTTAAAAGCAAAGTAGTATTTAGATCATATTGCAATAACATCTTAAACCATGAAACAAAAGGATATTTTCTTAAATACTTATTCCATGCTCAATATAACATATTGATTCAAGTAAATGAAGGTATTACAAAGTTTTTTACATTAACGGTAAAAGGTCACTTGAATAAAATTATGGAATTTAAATGCAATACCTGCATCATCATGGGATATTTGCATTCACCATGGAACATAAGAATATTTTTTAAATATTCGATTTCCCACCAATATATCATGAAATTCATGTTTTCAAAATGATTTATTCACCTTACAATATGATTTAACATATATAAAAATGAACATGATGGAAAAATTGGTCACATTGATGGTACAAGGGTTTAAGGTTTAAAGGTTAAATTTAATAATTAATGTTAGAATTCAGAGTTTGTCAAAATCAATAAATTAAAAATTCATGCTTAACATTTTTCAATGATGTACATATTTATGTTTTTCCCTTTTAAAGTTGTAAAATCATTTCAAAAAATAAAAACATAAAGTTTCCAACCTAATAAAATTTTAATAAGATTTTAATGCATGTTTTAAAAAATTAATTAAAGCATATTTTTTACTTTTTAAAATGGTCTCTCCCATATATTAATCCTATGTATGATTGAATTTTTTTTGACATATAATAAATAATTTCTAGCTTAAAATAATTGTATAATAGGTCTATAATATTTTTATTTATAACATATTGAAATTACATATAATTAATGATATTATGAAAATATATTGTTGATTCATTTTATTTAAAATAGGATAATAATTGAATATAAATTAAAATTATATATAAACCCATGGTTATGTATAGTGCAAGTTTTTTGTCAATTTTATTTTGAATGAGAATTCTAAATTTCTAAAAGATAAGTTATTAACATTGTATATTTTATTAATGCATGTAATTGAATATTATTTCTATGCAAATTGAAATATTTTAAGTTTGAAATATAAGTTACTAATATTATGTAAGTTTAATCCTTGTAAATTTTAGTTTAGAATGTATTAAATGATAAAAAAACTTAGTTTATTAATGTGTGAAATTATATATTTTTTCATTTTTAGAAATATAATGTTTGCATAATTATTTTAACTTGGTAGAATTTTTAATTAAACATTTGATGGAGGAGGAAGGTGGGCCAAAGGTGGGGTATTCGTTAGAGGTGCATTCTTCAAATGAGGCTTCTAGAACCTTGAAATTTCTTCCAATTGTGGTTATTTAGAATTCGTGTTCCAAATGCTTTGAAAGTAGCAATTGAGCTCATTAGTTGGGCTATGGTATGTAATCGTCTTATAATGGATGCAACATGATTTCACCTAGAATACATTATTTAAATCCTTCCATTTATGATGATTATAAATTAAGATATTATCAACTTACAGAAAACTAAATCCAAAATAATTTCCTAGTCACAATTTTGTATACATTTTCATGCGTCCCCTAGATCAAAGGTGGTTGTTACATTACATGAATTTTCTAAAAATCATCAACCCATTGAAGGCATTAGCAATGCCCTGGTTAGTGTGTGTAACATTGAATGAACAATACCAATTTAGAAATTTTTTGAGAACCCAAATTTAGGTTAGATTCTATAATTTAATTTAATTTTTTTTGTTGTTGCTTTCTTTAAGTACCTATTGATATGCAATGACCTCATGAAAACTAAAAATTTTAACATGTAGAGTGAAATGATAAGCAAGTTTAGAAACCTTTCAAAGTCATTTGCCTAATCAAGTGATTCAAAATGACGATATTATCACACGGTGGGAGTCAAAGGTCTTGAGAATGGGGTCGAGAATCTACACGGGAGCCAAAGGGTCTCAAAAATGTAGGCGAGAACTAAGGTCAAAGTGCAAGAGGGAATTTGCACTAAAATCCAAGGTCTTGGCAATGGGGGTAGGAGTTCACATGGGGGTCAAAGTATCCTGAAATTATAGGTGGGAGTCCACACAAGAGTCCATGTAGGAGTCCAATGTTCTGAAAGTGGGGGTGGGAATCCGCACGGGGGTCAAAAGGTCCTTGGAATGGGGGTGAGAATCTGTGCGGGGTCAATTTGACAACCTTGGCTAGGAGCTTCTATTGCAACTAGGAATTTGTCTTATGTCTACGAGAGTGCAAACAAGAGTTTACATGGGAATCTTGAATTTGTGCGAGAATCCCAAGGCATGCGCGAGGAGAAAATAAAAAATCCCAAAAGTGGGGGGATATTAGGAGTTAGGAGTTAGGAGTTATCGTGGTTAGTGTTGACATTTTAGTCAATCCGACAACCTTGGCTAGGAGCTTCTATTACAACTGGCAATTCATCCTATGTCTATGTTTGCATCCACACCTTCAAACAATGTTCATTTTAACAAATATCCAATGTACCTATTTAGAACAAGAAATATAAACACTATCTGTAATCAAAAGAAGGTCATTTAATTTTCATGCTCACAAAAAATAGGTAACAAATCACAAAAATTATAAAGAAAATATTATTGAGAACTACAACTTAGTTTGAACTTTTAAAAAAACCATTCTTGATTATGGGAAAACTTACACCATAGAGAAAGACTTACTTTTATTAACTACACCACCACCCACATTGCTTAGTAGGGTTGTCTAAACCAACATGACGCATTGAGTTAAGGTAGGAATTCAAAGTCTTGGCAGTGCAGGTGATAGTCCATGCGAATGTCGAGGGTAATGGGAGTGTGAGTGAAAGTCCATGTGGGAGTTAGGGGGCATGTGCAAGCTAAGAGTCAAGGGTCTCAAGAGTGGGGACTTATAATGTGTGAAACATAAATAATGGGAATGAATTTCAGCCAGCTTGGAAATGCGTTTGAGGTTGAAAAGAACAAAAAGCTAGATCACAAAGTTCTGGGGTTCCACTCCCTCAAGTAGCTCCTTACATCTCCTCAATTTTTATGTCTAATGGACTTTGAACACCCAAACAACAATGTTGCTATCATGTATCCAATAGCGAAAAATGTAACAACAACAAGAAAATGGAAAAAAATGGGTTTCCATTTGAAGACATAACCCTTGAAAGCTAAAGACAATGTGCAATCAACAACCATCCCTAATTTCTCATATCTGCCCTCATCTAGCATGAACAATCTATTCAACAATGTTGAGAACAAGAAGAAAAATAAGCAACTTCAACAAGTGCCTCTTTTGCCAAGCCTCAACAATATTAGTACTATTACATCTTATTCAAAAATTGAAGCAGATTGTAAGTTGTTGCAAAAATCATGCATTGGAATATTAAATGACAGAGCTAAACTTATTGAATCCACATAATCTTTCAAAAATATTTTAATTGAAGTAATGATATAATTAATTAATTAATATGTGAAATTTTCTTTTTTTCATTTTTAGAGATATAATATTTACTTCATATTTTATTTTGGTAATTTTTAAAATTAAACATTGAATATAATTTAAAGACATTTTCAACATCATAAAAAACAACAATTCATTAATGGACCAATGAAAATTGGTTAATATATATATACCCATTATTATGTATATTGTAAATTTTTATGGTTTTTTTTTAAATTTTCAAAGAAAATTAAAATTTTCCAAAAATAAGTGATCGACATTGTATATTTTATTAATGCATGTAATTGAATACTAATTTTGTGTAAATTGTGTTTGTGATTCATTTATTTATTTTTGAATATTTGGCTTCAATAATGACTCAATTATTTCCTTTTTTAAAACATAAAAAAATCGTTTAGTAAGAACCCTAACTTGATTCAACTAATATTTAGGGTATATGAATAAGGGTTTTAATTGCATTTAAAACATAAGTACCTAATAATATGTACATATGGTTAGTGTAATTTTTTAACTTTATGTAAATTTTATTTTACAATATATGAAATAATGATGTACTTAATTTCTTAATGTGTGGATTTTTTTTAAAAAATCATTTAAAAATATGCAATATCTTAATAAAAAATTATGTTAGAAATTTTAAATAAGCATTAAATATTGTGGAAAGACATTTTCAAACTCATAATTGGACCAATGCAAAATTGTTGGTATATGTACATGAGGGTATTACAATATTGACCATATTGATGATATAAGGTTTATTTTAACAAAGTTTTGATGTGTGACTACAATACTTTTAATGATAGTTTCATTACCTTTTACCATCAATGTGACTAACTTGACAATATTTTCATTTGTACTATGGTTTAGGATATTGTCACAATATGGTGCAGGTATTATATTCCTTTTAGGTTTTGGTAGGGTTATGCAATAACCTTCCACATTTCATGGTGAATGTAAATATCCCAAGATGATGTAGGTATTGCATTTAAACTCCATAACTTTGTTCAAGTGACATTCTATCATCAATGTGAAGAACTTTGTAATACCCTCATTTACTTAAATCAATATGTTTGGCATGATATAGTGAACATGGAATAAGTATTTTAAAAAAAGAATCGTTTCATGGTTTATGATATTATCACAAAGTGATGTGGGTATTGTGTTCCTTCTAAGTTTTGCTAAGGCTATGTAATACCCTTCCAAATTCCATATGATATGTTATGGAACCCAAAGGTTTTATGGGATATTTGAAGAGGGGTAGTGCATGTGAATTGAGTACTTTTGGGCATGAACAATACCCCTTTGATAGTCCGAACCAAAATAATTGAGCCCATGGTGTTTGCAAATCACTTCAAATAGAGTATTGCTTTCCTTGTAGGTTTTGGTATGGCTATGTAATACCCCTCTAGGTTTCAATAAATATGTGATGGAGCCCATAAGATTTTTGATACACCCTAAGAGAGGTATTGCACATGCATTGAGTAATTATGGGCATAAGTAATACCCCTCCAATAACTTTGATTAAAATAATTTAATCCATATTGTTTATAGAATATCCTCATGAAGATATTACATTATTTCTAAGTTTATTGGGGCTATGCAATACCCTTCTAGGATTTTTTAAATATGTTATGGAACCAAAGGATTTTTAATAACCCTAATAGGGGTATTGCATGTGCATTGAAAAATTATGGGTTCAAGCAATACCCTTCTAATAACCTAGACCAAAATAATTCAAAATAAGGTGTTTATAGAATACCCTCATGAGGGTATTGCTTTCTTTTTTAGGTTTGAACTTTTAATTTTTGGCAATAAAGAAAGATTTTTTGGTTTGAGTGCAAGACTAGAATTAGTTTTTTGATAAATTTGTTAAGCATACATATAAGAATATGTGAAATGTATTTTTAATTATTAACACAAGATGGTGTAAAATGAAAGTGAAATGCTTTAAATTAAAAAAATGGGTGATATGTGTTACAAAAATGTGCAAAAAATGTCCAAGTCCAAAACAACCCCACCCTAAAATGGGGAACATGTCATAATGGTAAATATGTGGCCACCTTAAATCCTAAATACCAAAATAACACCTTGATCAAAAGTGGGATAGACTATGGGCCATTTATGTCACTACTGGAAGGGGATGGGATCCCATTTGCCCTTCTGTACCACACTAATGCAACCTTTGCATCATGGGCGTGACGTTGTGAAAATACCTCGTGATTGGCCAATGTTGCATTGATAGCATTAGCCATAAACATCTCCTTGGTGGTGCTTTGAACCTTAAAACAAACAACACAATATAATAAGTATTGCATATGAAACCTAAAACTTGTAATTCAAATAAAAATGAGTATGGCATTGTTAGAAATTTATTGACCATGAATCATTTTTGAATCATGGTATTGCATAAGGAGGCTGACTTCTTTACGTCGCAATATTTTATTTGATGCAGACTTCCAATCATGCTCCATCCAAGTGCCTTTAAATGCCTTTGCATACTCGGCTCAAATTGCTCAAATCACAAGTGTAAGGTCTTCATTGTGTTTTAACTTAGCCTACATGTTGAAAGGGATGGCCCCCACACCCCATGCATTCATGCCATGAAGCTGAAGGATGTGGCTAGAGGCTACCATAACAAGTGTTGGTTTAGGAACCTTAGGTGTGTATTGCAAATCACCCTGGAGTTGATCCCATTCTAAAATAGCATGCCTCTTAGCCCTAGCAATTGCCTTTTACTCATTGTGATAGAACTAGATTAGAGGGTTGTTTAAGACCTGTGCATTCATTGTTGCGTGATTTTGAACCCTCGAGCCCTGCTTTCGTGTAGATGGGTGTACACGCTTGCCTAGCTCCATGGTCACATTGTGGCATGTTTGCAAATGTTGTACCAAGTTGTACTTAGTTGTAAATGATGCACCACACCCATCAATCTTGCAAACAAATTTGGGCCCATCCCTTGCCCAATAGACACCCTCTATGGCAACTTGAAGAAGGGCCACCACATTTGAAACCAAAAAAACAAATACAAGAAACCTAATGTGAGAGTTAACATTTTGGGTGAAGGTTGTCCTACATGATGAGGGTATTGCGATTATAAATAAAAGATTATACACACCATGAAGGTATTGCAAAAATGGATAGATAAACAAAAACTCAAGATGAAGCTATTGTTAAAACCTAGTCTTGAAATTTGCATGGAATGAGGCTAGCCCTAAAGAAAAATGTATCACCTACAAAGCTATAGGATATTGTTTAGAGATTTAAATTAAAAAATGCCCCACCCACCTTCTCACATGGAGAAGGAAGGTGGGGCAAAAGTTTGAGAACCATAATTAATAAAGGTATTACAAACACAAATTTGCCAAAAAAATAGAGGTTTTTTTTTGACAAGATGGGTGGGCAATAGATTATAAGTTAAGATAAAAATGTCACCTACATCAATCTCAACATGTCCTTTGACATGTTCATCTTCCTTTGGTTTTGAAACAAGAGCTACATTTTCTTGCTCCACTATCATCTTAATAATTTTTTGCAAATCAATTTCAATTGCAACAAGATTTGCTATAGAGGTTTCCCCAACCTAACACTCACTTGCACGCTCTTCATTAACATTACAGAGCTAATGCACCATCTTCAACATTCATATGTGCTTTTGCATTTTCCATCCTTCCAAACCTCCTTAACTCATGACACCTCCCATGCCATTTGCCCATTTAGTTGAAGCCTATTCCTCTTCTCCAACAATCCTTGTTTTTTTTTGGGTTTGCATCTACCAAAGTTGCAAAAACCACAAAACAAAATAAAACAAACTTTCTTACCAACACTAAAAAAACAAATAAAACACCCACACCAACTCCTACTACCAAACACCACTTTTTAGATGCAGCAAGTTGAAGAAAAGAGGATGAGTTGTGGTGCTAGTACCCTTGTAGGTAACAACAAAGATGACAAGGAGCTCAGTAGGTTTGGGGAAAAAACCCAAGAAATTGATGACCCTAGATTGGGGTTTGTCATTGTGGCTTTGGAACCATGCATGATGAAAAATAAACCAACGAGGAGGAGCTTGGCTCATTGTTGTCGTGGACCTTGCCTTTGTGGCTCAAGAAGAGAAAAAACAAAAATGATGAGGAGTTTTGCGCTCCTTATTGTCTTGGCCCTTAACTCTGTAGGTTTGGAGAAAAGAACTAGGATGACAATGAGGTTGTGGCTTTGGAAGCTTTGGAAATAAATATCCACGATGATGACGAGCTCAGCCCATTGTTGTTGTGGTTGTAACCTCTCCAGCTTTGGAAGATAAAAAGATGATGACAAGGAGCTGACCTCCTTGCCATCGTGGCCCTCGCTTCTGTAGCTCTGGAAAAAAAAAGCAAAAGTGCAATGAAAAAAATCGGTTTTGAATCAAGCTTACCTTGTAGCTCCAAGCTCCTTGTGCCAATAGTGCTCCACTTGAGCTCCTCCCCCTGTTTCTCCTCTGATCAGGTCTAAACCTTGATAAGCCCTAAACCCTGCTTGCACTGAATCTGGAGCATTAGCGATGGAGATGAGCTTGAGCAAAATGAGTGAGGTAGATGGGCTGGTAGGAGGAAGGGAGGGAAGGGAGGAAGGGTGGAGGGGTAGGTAGGAGTTCCCCAAAAATTAAAAAATGGTGGTTAGGGTGGTGGCCCAAAAAAAAAAAAACCAAAATGAGCCCAGGAGGGAAAACAGTGAGCTCCCAAAAAAAAAGGTCTCAGGAAAAAAAAAGAAAAGCCAAGAAGAAAAAACAAACTACTGACCAAATAAACCGACCCCTGGGGACAGCTTCATCCCATCCATGAAATCCCAGAATGGGATTTTTTGGATGGTGCACTGGTGGGTGCTGGGTCACTCAAGCCATGATTCTTAATATATGTTCAAATGTCCTATAATCCGTTCATGTTTAGCAATTCACCTGATTACTCAGTTGTGCTAAATTAGTTTCTACCATTATAGCCAACCCAACTATAATTAAATTCCCAGAGTAAAGTGGTCATCAAGGTGTGTGACCATACACCTACCAAGCAGTGTTTATTTTTTCACAAAATTTCCCCATCACTGAATTCATTTTCCAAAAATGAGAAAATTTGTGATTTTTGCGGTTTAGGTTGCTGATTTTCGAATTAATTTTTAAAAAATCACCAGATTTTACATCAAGATCCAGTAGGTGGCCAACAGTATAGAAGGGTGCTTAAGTGATTTTGTCTTCATATTTTGTTTATAGTCAAATATGGCAAAATTGTCTTATGGATGATCCTCACTTGAGCTACATCACAAAACTGAAAAGAAACAAAATGCACAAGTAATGTGCAAGAACCCTGTTTGTAAATAGTTATTACACATTGAATTGCTAGTTCACTCAAGATAATTAAGAAAATAAAGTCAGACCTCCAAGTTTAGGAATTGCAGTGGCCTGAAAAAAACCATCTTCTGGCCCACACACAACCTTATTTCGTCAAACATTGAAAATAATGGTCTCTTTCTACCATTTCCATAGGCCCTGTAAAATTCTCACAATCCTAGCTACCAAGCCATATACATATTGAACTGTTCGTTCACTCAAGATGATTAAGAAAAAAATTCAGACCATCAAATCCAGCAATTTCATTGGTCGTAACATATTTTTTTCACACTTGCACACAAGCCTATTCAACACCCTCTGCATAAATTATTAGTACACTAATAATAATACTACTCTTATTAAAAACATGGCTGCCAAGAATTTGGGAAAAGCTTGTAGTCATCAGTCACCATCTCCATGAAGAAGGCACTTAGTAGTGTATGTGCTACTAGCTTCTAGCCAAACAGTGCACCCTTCGCCCATGGTTCCTTCCTTTGTTTGTTTCCTTATTTGGTTGTCCCTTCATCAATGTTGATTTGGTGGGTATGGTACTCAGGAGGATTTTAGATCTTACCACATGGTTGCTGCAATGGCTTTTTCTTGCGAATCTTCTTTGGGGTCTGCTAAACTTAGGCATTGGGGGTGGGGTGGGGTGGGGTGGCGGGGGGGCGGGGGTGTTGTTTATCTACACAGCTGCGTTTCTTTCGAATCTTGTGTCAGGCCTGTGAGTCAATAGAAAGGACTCAAAAGGAGACAAATCTTGAGTCTAGACCCTGTCACAATTCAGCAGTGAGTAATAAGAGGTCCCACTGTTGGTGTATTTAGGCATGGGTGATCTTTATGACTGTCCAAAGGTTCATCCCCCTGGATAGGTCGATAAGGAGCTGCATGGAGGGCCCCCAGGCCCCTTCCAAAGAAGAACCGATAATGAGCTATAGCAGTGCAATATTGCCTGCTATGCAGCAACGGATTCTTTGACCAGGGTCAGATAATGATGTAGTATGGAGAAGAGAGTATGGGTCCCGCCCCCTAAGCCCTCTCTCCGGGCTTCAGAACACAGATTGATCAGAAGGCCCACCTTCCATAACAAACCTCCCCATCTTTGTCTTATCTTTAAAGAATATCATATATTTCTCAGATATTGCAGAGTGGTGAGAAGATTTGGAGAATCCTCCACAGTTTGATAAAGGAAAAAAACTGAGTGGAAGGCCCCAGTAGAGATTTATTCACCAAACAGCTAAAAGAGTACAAGAGAGGAAAGCACAAGAGAAAAACAAGGTGTGACAAACTAAAGCTATAAGGCTCACTCCTATAGATTCACATACATTGTGATATCATCCGAAACAAGAACACACCTCTGTTCTAAAAACATGTCATTGAACTGCTTTTTGAAGACATAAAGAATATTAGTGTAATACAATAATCTACTTCACTTTAGATTATTGCAAAAACAATATGGTCTAAACATGAAAATTTTCCACTAGCCTATATGTCAAGGCTTGCGCAGAGAGATGATATCTGCTTTTGTCATAGTGGTCAATGAGGCGGTATTTCCAGATTTTGCAGATATTATAGAGGTGGGACTCTCAGGCTGTGGGGGGCATTGGACCCTAACAATGGGGAAGCCTGTCCCCAGGGTTAAATTTTTTCTCTCCAAGCCATTGGATGATGATTTCTTGGTACTGCTTGTAACTATAGTGGAACCAAGGTCCATGGACAAGTCAAAATAGTTACAGGATTTCCAGCCTCTTTTATAGGGTCCAAACTATCTCCTTTGCCATGCTGACTAATTTGGGCCATTTGAAATTGGCAATGTTTTTTCTTGTCTAACACCTTCTCTCCCTCAAGAACTTATTGGAGATTGTTCCATTTTCATTACTCCCTTTGGTTAGAGAATGTTAATCGCATGTTTGGACAAGTAAGGCTACTTTTCTTGTAACAAGCTACAATTGTTTTTGCCTTCCAATTGTGACAAACAATTTTCTTAAATGCTTTTCAAATGATAAGTTGAATAAGAGAATAACTTTCACAAAAGAGAATCACATCAAAACAAATTAACATAAATGAATGAGAAGTTTGAACTTCATACAATTTAAAATAATTTAATTAAAATTCTTTGGTTTCTCATGTTATGTCACACTCCAAAGTCTCTTTCCATTCCAAATTCTCCAACTCTACCCCTTATAATAATACTCATATCAAAAGCATCCAAAATGTCTTATTTCAAAGAAGCTTACAACTACTCTTGATAGCATTTTGTTTTGAAAATTCCTTTCACAAATTGCAATACTTGAAAGAATCATGTAAGAACTTTTTGTCAAAGTTCTATGTGATATGACCAATTGATAACCACTTATTGATGTCTTCACAAAATCACCAATGTGCTTCAATCAACGATCTATTTTTAGCTTGTTGCTTATTACACCTAGGCAAGCCCTTCCTTGTTTGAACCTTGCCATTAAAGGCTATACTTCGCACTCATGCTTCAAAGTTTTCACAAACTCAATAACTCTACCTCCTTGTGTCACTTTTTATTTTTGTTAGTTTGAATTTTAAGATCAACCCCTCCAACAATTGCTTCCATTCATTCAAGATGTCCATGACCACTTACACATATTTAGCTCTCATCACCTTGCATTTTTGCAACATTTCAACTTTGTAAAGAAAAACATCCATGGTGCATAGGATGATATGTACTCTTAATGTCATTGTCTGCCCTCCATCTTTATGCACCATCAACCCAATCTTCAAACTTAAAAAGACCTAAATTCTAGGTCCAAATTTGGGACCATGTTCACATAAAATTGTCACATCAATACAAAAATGAATGTATTCAAAGTAGATCCAATTATTAAAGTATCAACTATGTCCTATTGAAAGTTTTGATTCAATTTATTCAACATTGTCAAAACATTGATCTAAAGATCAAACATAAATTGAAACTCAAAGACTGTAACTTGTTAATTCTAATAGGTCTCAAATTCTTGAAAAACATCAAATACAGCCAGCATGTTTAATATGAAATCTACTACAACACTTGTCCACAAGATTACCAACACACTGAGTAGAATTGCAATATGAACAATGGTTTCAAATCAAGCAACTCCATGAGGCTTTTGAGTTCCTTACTACACTTGCAACTCCTGCTTACCCACTAATAAACCTTATTAGCAAATTGATCCAAGATGAATAACTTTGGGTCTATTTTGAATCCATCACCTCTGCTAATGGGTTTGCTGGTTGGAGCTGGGCCATCTACTAGCTAGCCTACAAGTAAGTTATTAAAAGTTATTAAATTGTACATCTATTATTTTAATATTTACAAGTTTAGAGTATTGTGTTTATGCAAGGTATCCTTCTTTGGACAAGGTTTTTTCAAATTGCCTTTTGTGTGACAAACATTTTTTTTGTGTATTTCCTTTCTTTTGGCCAACAAAGTCTTCGATTTGTTTTTCCTTTCATTTCACTTCTGACAGGTGCACTGAACAGCCTTGGTAGAGAAATTGTCAACTTAGCAAGTTCAAGTGTGTCCAAGCCTGAATGAAGAGATACATCTAGATATTTGTGACCAGAAGAGACGTCAAGGAGCTTTTGCATAGTAGTTTCTCAAAATGAATGAAAGGGCTTTGAACTAAAAGGCAAGAGAAACTGATTCCAAAATCACAGGGAAATGATGTACTGAGGATATGGACATAGTATGACATACAATACAATGGTCCTGCTGGATTAAATGATTTTATCAATCCTATAATGATGAACAATATGTTCCAATGAAATAAATTGACAACATATGTGTGAAGCACTTGAGAAATTTGGAGGGCATGTTACATCCATGAAAATCCCTCCTGGAAAAAAGGAGGGAACTTAAATCTACTATTTAAGAGTGGGAGGGACCTTTTGCCTACTCATTGATGTAAGGTCCCTTCCACTCCTAAATAGTAGGCATAAGATCACTCACACTCCTGCAGTCTCCTCCACATGTATGCTTAGGCTTATGATAAGCTTCATCTCATGCTTTATGGTGGGTAATGCCCACAGTTGGGCAGTGGTGAGCGTTCCCAAAACGGTGGGCAGAACTGGGCTAAGTCACCACCTTGTCCAAGGCCCGCTTATTTTGGGAATGCCCCCACTCTGGGGTTTTACTGTACACTTACTATAGAAGGAAAACAGTGGTTTCAAAAGGCAAGTCACCCACTTATCTTCTCATTCTTGTAAAAATTCTATGTAGTGGATAATTAGAAACCACCAAGAAGTAGCACAACATGCAGTTAATCAATGATCCTGGGAACAACAAAATGGCGTTAGCACCAAAAAAGAATATTGACAATGCCAAATGTACTGATCTATTCAAAGAGATCTACCTACATACTGACCAAGAAGTGCAAGTCTTAGAAGAAGGGTGCAAGGTGCGAATTACATTCTGTAGTTACCAGTTAGCTGAACATAAAATTTTCATTTTGGTGATGACAAAACCAGTGTTGGACTGTCATAGAGTTTGAAACATAAAAGACTGGTCCTGGTAATGGGGTATTGGTAGTTTCTTTTTCGCCCATACCTGGCAGGCACTGGTATTGGGTACATTTTTTGAACTTTCATACAGTCTGGTATTGGTATTAGGTGTAAGCTTGACTTTTGCCTGGTATATGGCAGGTATGTCTTGATTTTTTACTGGTATAAGACAAGTATGTACCTGGTATTACCTCAGGTCCCAAAGCAGACTGGTATTGATATAAGGCTCATATTGCCTCAGCTCATACAAAACTGTCATATTCTTCAATACCGATACCCATATCAATACCAGATATCAAGGTTGCACCCTATATGCCAATACAATCCCTGCCAAAACCAAAATGGAACACCAATTGTGAAAAACTTCCATGTTCCCCTTGTGCTGGCCAACATAATCGAACTTTGAGGAAGTCCAAATAGGATAAACCTATTATTGTAAAACATGGGGAACACTTGGGAATTATGGGAAAATCTTACAGAACATCAAGCAAAGAACATGGGATAAATTGTGTGAAAAGATAAAGAACATAATTGGGAATAGCATGCTGAAAACCTTGAAATCATGTTGAGGAACTGCATTGTTCTGCCATCAGGTTTGGAGGACCAAACATATGATTGAACAATAAATCTGCAATTGTCCTATTTCAGATGTAGGCATTTGGGTTTTCCAATTTTGCAGTGTTCCAATCACAAGTAAGACGAGACTAAACAGAGGCATAAGAGGTTTGCAACCTAATCAGCCGTTTTTGGGGCATATTTTCACCACTTGGTGTGCCACTCATCCAAAGGATTCTTTTGAAAAAATGCACTGAAGTAATCAGATTTCAAGGAATTTTTTTGTACAATCACCATGTTTATCCTATAGGTTCCAGCAGGTCACAAGAGTATATAGCAGGGTTTTTAAAAAAAACCTACTTTACTCTCCGACCTGTAGAGAAATTTGGCTAATGCTTCTTGTGGATGACAGCCAGTGTAGCTACATCACAAAATTGAAAAGAAAAATTTTAAAAACCGTCACCTACCTGGGTAGGAAATCCTGCACAAGATAGAGGCGTCCATTTTCTACTTCACGGGTTCCCAACGAATTTGGCCAAACTGCGACAGCTCTAAAATCTAGGCAACCATTAATCATCGCAAGTGGAGCTGTGCACTATCCGAACTACGTGCCTGGGGCTGAACCCAGTACTTAGAGCACGTGCGCTTGTAGAGATGTAATGCGTCAGAGTGAGAAAGTACTCTTTTTTCGATTGCAGTTGCCGAGATACAGTGAAGGACGGTACTACTGCGGCGTGCTCCCTGGGATGAGTGCCTTTCCCGTTCATGTACTGAGAGTCTCCATCAAAATCTGTACTTGACAGAGTGTATGCGGGCGCCGGGATTAGCATTCACATTCACATTGTAGACAATAGGGTCATGATATTTTTCCACAGAGAGTCGAACTTTGTTTGCCAGGAACGACAAAGGGGGGCCTAAAACGACAAACGGAGATTTCAAGTTATTACGTGATCCAAACACTAGGGCTCGTATACTTTGATGCTTTTCATTGGGTCCCGCGGCGGCTGATGGGGGATGTGGACGTGCGAGTAACTTGCAAGGGAGCCGCTTGCTTTGCGTATATGTTTGTTGTTGACAGTGGCAGACAGAGTCGATGGGTTCATCAGGCATGACCGCTGCTTTTTAACTTTGCCCCTTCAACAGAAGGTCGTGGTGTGATGAGAAAAAATCGTGGACTGTCGAAATTATCTAGCTACCAGACAAGAGTTAGGTCGGTCCTGTAGGTCCTATACTTACTACTTACCAGTGACCACCCTGCTTATAACTTTCATCTCCTGCACTGGTGAAGTCCTCGGATGATGCCTTCATTAATGAGCTAACTCGCGTTTCAAGACGACTTATTAGTAGTTTGCAAACGTCCACGTTCCTCAGTAAAAGTTCCAGAATCTGAATCCGGGCTGTGAAAGGAATTGCAGCCTGACTGGGACCGCATGCACCATTCTACCCATACTGCTGTAAAGTGTTTACCTGTAACTGGGCTGAGAAGGACACCCTGCATCAGGCCTACTATTCTGGCTTGGGTGAACCAGCACCTAGACTCATACCACTACCGTGGTTAAAAGTTAAAACAGGTGTTGAGTGGGTACCAGACTGGAACCCTGGTATATAGACTGGTACTGGTCGGTCGTGCCATGAACAAACCAACCGGCTGGTATACATGAGGAAATACCATCCTTGCCACACTTAGGGATTTGGCGATAATACCAGTTTAGTATCAAGGTTATATCGTCCAATACCAGGTATATACCTGCCAGATACCAGCCAAAAATCAGCCTTGACCAGGTCCAGACCGGTATATATATATTTTTAAAGTCCAATACCAACAGGAAGCTGGAATGGATTTTTTTGAAAAGATACGATACCAATACCAGCTGGTATGTTGAAAGTTGATACCTACATGACACTGGTTAAAACCCCAAATCTCTTTTGGTTGCTTCTAAAAACAATAAATATGTGTTCCTTCTAAAAAACTAGCGTCTCTAGAGTCCAAATTTAAGATTTCACAGGTTAAATACAGCCACTAATTGAGAGGATTCACTGAAGGAGGTGAAGGTACCAGTATAGATGGTGGTTGTACCTGGCACTAGTACAGTAATCAGGCAAGTGGACATTTCACTCTTTAAATCCAGTTATATGTGGTTCACCAAAATATTAATAATTGCCAATTTGGCAGCGATAATCTAGGGTTCCCACTTGCAAGTGCCTGCAAGTGGGAACATCCATTATCTCGAAAAAGCAATCCTTCTCAAGAAGGGCTTGTGAACTCCTAGCAGCTGGAACTTGGAATACCTTATTTTATTTACTGCAAGAACGAATTTGAAGTGTGTCCAGCACTTGCAAGTAGCTGCAGGTTAGTGTCTACAACTATGCTGCAAATTGTTTCTTGTTCACTTAATGGTGCTGGCGACCTTCATAAGCAGGAGTGAAAGATGTATGCCTACAGCGAAACGAATGTCATCTCACGAATGTCATCTCTTAGACATCCTTAGTTACATATCTTAATATCCTTCCCTCCAACCCTTGTTTGCATATCCTGATCTTAGAATAGCTTAAGCCAAACGAGACTAAAAATATTACCAAGGAGGAAGTCACAAGTCACAGCAGAAAGAAGGTTTGAAACCAGACTAGAAGTGTTACCAAGGCGCCAGGCACAAATTGCAGCAGAAAATACCACTTCTATATATACTTGGGAAGGCCAGGAAGATTTCATGACATTCCAAGACGTTTACAAGCAGATATCATCATAACAGGGAATTGAACCAAACACAAAATACCTGGATGAACTCAAGATACCAGTACAACACAAGCAGAAGTCATTAGGGCAAGGATGGCGCACTAACCGAGACTGCATAGTTTGATAGATCACACCAGGTTTGGCCATAAGCACCACAAAATCTGTATTTGATCAGGGACTAGAGAAGCAGTATAGCACCTTAAGTTGTTCCTCTGAATATCACAAGTTGACCGATCTTCAGACTGGCTGCCAGGGCATCCAACATCAAGCAGTATGAATCAAGATTTTGTGATTTCTACCCACAAATTTTACATTAACCTGACCTTTTAAAAGGGTGAATCAAACAGACTCATAGACTAAACAGACTTGAATCATATTATTTTCCTTTTATCCCTGATCATTGAAGAATCCACTTGACAACCTAGCCTCAAACAAAAATAAGTTGTGCAGGAATTTTATTGCACACTGTTCCATCAGTTGTTTAAGGTTTCAACCTTCCAGTTGCTTCCCAATGGGAGCATGAGCACTATTAGAGATGGAGAAGTTTTAATGTAAGTGTGTACTAACTTCTAAGCATTTGGGCAGGTTGGCCCAGATTGTAGGTAAGCGGCTCAGCTGGTGGCACTAATTACTAATGTCCCAATTCTCCATCTAACTAGGGGCTAGGCTCCACACTCTTACGATTCAACCTCGTAGCTGCCGAAGTTTGAAACTTTTGACGCCAGCCAAATGATCAGACCAACATTTCATCAGCCTGAGGTATGACAGGAGGTTCCAAATTATTTCCCCAAGGTCCAGAGTATCAAGTCAAATACTTAGGATAGTTTTGTAACAGAATGGAGTTTGGTACTGACACCGTTGTGTTAGTGCTAGATGTCATACAGGGATTGTCACTAATTCAGCTATTGTTGCTTTTGCAAGATGATTGTGATCTGGGTCCTCCAAAAAAATCAGTACTGCCAATCAGAAAACAATAGTTGTATATCTAAATGCACAAGAAAATTAGACAAGTGATGCTTTTGCAAGTTTGACATACTGTACTTGATGGGAATTGAAGGTGGCTGCTCCTCAGGAAGTCTACTTGAGTGAGTGCAAGACTTGCAGCTGGGTTGTTTGACTTAGAGGCACCAAGCTTGTCACACTCCAAGTCTTGTTATCATTGAGGGGAAAGGTTGCTCAAAATCTATCTGATCCCCAGAAAATCAACCAGATCTTGACAGTTAGAGGAGCTTGAAGCACAAGACTGAATGAACTAAGCACTCTAATTTGTAACACCTTCAGAGGCTCAGATCATGCTTTTTTTCTATTTAGCATCTGACATCCATCTCAATAGTAAGGTTCAAAAGACTAGGTGGAGGATTGCAACGGTGATACAAAAATATAATTTATGAATCAGCTTCTCTGCTTATACTTGGGAATGGACACCTCATGATCTGTCAATCTGCAAATATCCCACGTAGATGTGTTAAAAGAAAGATAGATCTAATTGTATTTTCTCCATATGTATCCCCATGTGTACAACCCTTTCTGTTCATGGCAACCCTCAGAACCTACAGCTTGATCTCATGAGTGTTGACTCACGTAAACTGTCTCCCCATTTAGCTAAGTAAACAGATGAGAGCTGGAAAATTAAGTTCTGTTATTAGGAGAAAGGCTCTCCATCTTTAGTCTAGAATTTCTCAACAGTCATGCAGGCACTGGGTTGTAAAGTAGTAAACCTTACTCCTTTGCATGGAGTGATTCACTCTAGCTGAAAGGACTCAACCAGCACTATTTGGTCAAGCCCCCGGTGGGCGTCTATGAAGTCACTGCTAGCACTCATGAGAGTGCATGCCGGTTAACGTTGATCGAATCAGTGTGAAGTCTAATCACCGTCAAGGCGGAAATATAAGCTGTTTGGATAGGCGAATCCTGCCCTACAACTTTGAGAGATGGTGGGTTTCGACAACATCACCGCTTGGTCGAGACTCGAGACAGGAAACAAAGGTTCAAGTGTGACCCAATAATACAGCGATCATCACAATAGGCAACGCGAAGATAAGGTAAAAAGTTCAACTCCTCAAAGACCAGCCAATGCTTCAATCAGTTCCTCTAGCATCTTGGGACCGAAATGCGTAGGCTTCCTTTACGCTCCCTGTCTTCTGTATGTTGTTTCTATGCTGAGTGCGTGCTAAGAGCCATCACCTGACAAGGTATAACACCCCACTATGTCCGCTCAAAGGATTTCAAAAGAGAACTTAATGGAAGGACTTGGGGAAGGGCACTGGGACTTCAAGTAAGTCAGGCCTGAGGTATTTTTCAGTAAAAAAGAACACTGAGATCCATGAGGACTTGCTTAGCTCTTGTGCAACCGAAGTCTTCGAAGCTGGTAACGATCGATCTAGCTTGGCTGGTCATACTGGACATATCTCGAGAACTCTTTTCACCTAGTTCGTAACCGAATGCAACAGGATAGGGAACCCTCGCTCCTGGCATAAGATCATGCGGAACACCGGCTACATGTTCGGAGCTAAGAAAAACCTTCAAAATATTAATTACTTGTGCCTCTCTAACATGGGACTCTTCTCAGTACAACAAATCTCCTCCCCTTGACGATCTCGCTCTTCTGGCCCTACCCTATCAAATGCTCTTTATCTTCATCATCCTTGGGAACGTACGTGGCACTGGAGAGGGAATACCGAAAACGCTCTCGACAATGTCAGAAGCCACAGCTTCAATGAGCAACTAACATACCTTGCTAAGCTCATTCGAATACGTGGTGGCGCCGAGGACGCCGTCGCACTGTCAAAACTGAACACACTTCCACTTTGCTTCGTCGCCAACAGTCCATTTAATTACCCGTCTGCTTGCACTCCATGAAACTCTTCCCGCCCTCTCTAAACTCGCTGCACGAAGCATTCCGACAAACCTTTGAGTATGCTAGGTCGACAATCTCTAGCCACCTAGTTATAACAGCCCACTCGAGACGACGAGACCAAATCCGTCGAGGATCGGAATCTCTCTCTCTCTCTCTCTCTCTCAAGAGCTATTGGCAACTGATCAAAAATGATGAAACCCTGCCAATCATAAATAAATCAAAGCACCCAAAAAAGGGGGAAAACAAAGAACAAAATGGAAGGACCCATATCCAAGAAGACAAAAGAACCACCTAAGAAGGCGAACCGCAAAAAGGTCACAACACATCCTTCCAACCCTCTTCACCTCCTTTCCATAAGTTCCAACTTCACTTTCCCTCTAAGAAAACGAAAAGTTAAAAGCTCATACGCTAGCACCTTAGCCTCATTACGCACGAGTTCCAAATAGCAAGAAGTGGACTAGTATAGTATACTACATATCCAGATCTACGTTGCTGGAGCTGCAAGCAATATGGAAGCACTCGCACCAAACGCGTGAAAGCCAGTCAGACGTTTCTTCCTCACCTTCCTCAGCTCGCGTCTCGACGGGGTCTCCACCCACTCCCCAAGCTACCTACAACGTAAACAAGTATTTTTCGGTTTCCAAAGCCTGCTCAAACAATTAGTGACAGTTGAATGAGTGCGCAGACGTTACGTGCGAAAATATAGTATTTTATTCAGCAGTTGTCCAATAAGAAAGAGAGCAGTTAAGTACTGTTCCAGCACCGTAGCTGGAAATACAGCCCGTATACTACCGATCCGTAACAGTTCGAGTATTATTGTTCCGACGTTAGATGTTGCGTACTTACAATTGAGCGGTTGGATCAGTAATAATCTCTAATTCCTAAACTGTGTCCAGTTACTGATAAATATACTGAGATTCTCGGTTGCTGACCAGACCACGTGTGTGTGCGCATCTCTCTCTCTCTCTTTCTGTATTGAGACTTGCGGACTGAGCTGGGCACCGTACTTTACCTATCACAACAATGGTTGTTGAGGTAGAGCCGCTGCATGAGATGATAGTGCCACGTGAGGTCACGTGACCTGGAAGGGTAATGGCAGAGGCTTTGCTTGTGTGTAGGAGGAAGAAGGGGGGGGGGGCAAGGAGTCGACTTGCTTAGTGCTTTAGGGCTCCAGGTGAATCTGCACTATTTCAAGGGATGCTGCAGACTTTAGGTTTAATGGACTTCCTCAAAGTTCAAGTAAAACCTCTCAACTAGTCTAGCAAAAAGCATTGAACTTGTACCAAAACGAACAGCAGAATAAGGGTCCATGAAGATACACTATAAGGTGATCTCGTGAGCAGCAATCCTCCCACCATTTTTTAGCAGATACAAGGGACATGATGGCAATTTAGTAATAGATCAGCTGGTTGATGAGGCAGCAGTGAGAACAAAAAAGAATGTAAGTGCAGTTTGGACCCCCGTGAACTCAGATTGTTGTAACCCCATTTCACGTGGTGATGTTGTTTTTCTTTTTCTTTTTCTTTTTTTCGGACCTTGGTTCCTAGACCAACACCCGGACCTACCCAGCCAGCTTTGGTACTTTCTTGCACTACACACCCAAAGTATTATAGTGCTCCTACATTCTTTCTCTGATGGTTATTTGAATGGCCAATCCTCCCTACCCTTTGCAGCTACATGGTCAGAGAAAAAGTCTTCTTTGGCAGCTATGTTTTTCTCGAGGTTTGACCCTATCACGGTAGTAACACTACTAAACTTCCTCTTGGAGAACATACGTCCGGCGTCAAGGTCTAACAGAATCTGCCTAATTTGAAGGACTCCAGGTGCTATTTACATGTAATTCCTTGATTTTCATTCCTAATGTATGGCAAATTGTACATGTGTAATTTTCTCATTCAATGGCCAAAACATGGTAAGTAAAACACCATTGTTCTATTTGCTCAACAAATTGACTCATACAATTGATGAAGACCAAAAACTCTAGTTCACCTCTTGTCACTAATTACCATACTATGACATCTTGACATTCCATGCATGTTTTCAAATTCTAAAATTTGAATTTCTTCTCACCAAGTTTACAATCTTGAGTGTTTGTAATTTATTGCATAGAAACAGAGAAGATAATTAATTTTCCCTCCCATCTCAACAAATTTAGCACATCAATGTTAAATGATTATCGTAGGAAATTTTAAGTGGAACCATCTGGACCTGGAAGGACCATGAAAGTGAAAACACAATATAATGAACCAATGCTAAGGTTTTTTTTTTCTTCTAATGACTACATGTTGATATGTGGCATTCATGTGTTGGTCAATTGTATCAAATTTTTCATTTTGCATACCCAATTTATAGTCAAGTGTGTTACACATAAATAATTTCAGTGAAAGCATAATTAGTTGGACAATTCAAATAGTCCAATATTGAACAAATTATGTAAAATATTGGACAATTTGGACAAACAACGGTAGTTGTTTTGGATTGCAAAAGAACTTAAAATGTAAGGCCATATCAAGAACATTAATTTTCAAGTCAATTTTTTAATTATCCATGTTTCAATAGAGTTTAATGAGAATCATATTAAAAAATATGAATGAGTTCTAAGAAAAAAATGAATTCATATTGGATGAAATATGATCAGGTGGTACCTTAAAGATTCACCTCAAGGAATGACTACAGAATTAAATTTGGCCAAATAATATTCTTAAACCCTTTATTTTCTTTTTTTAATATTATACATTGATGATCTTTTTCATGTTTATTTCAATTGCATGCCAAAATATATGGCCTTAAGTTTTTGTTCAAATAAAATATGTGGAAATTGCTACATATTTTTATTCTTAATTTTCATGACCCCTTCAAGAATCAGAAACCTAAACTTTGAAAATTCATAATTAAATTCTACTTATTCAATTAATTACTTAATAAATAATATAAAATATGATCTTTTAAATATTACCTTTTAAAGTTATATATTTTTAAAACCCCCCTAAATTATGAATCAAAATTCTAACCTTGAACAATAAAATAAACATGTATAATCAAAAGTTATGAACAATTTAGTTAATGTATTTATCAATAATAATAATAATAACCCTTATTTAAACTAAACAACCAATAGTCTTAACAAAGCAATGTGGGACTAGCCTTTCTAATGGGGTTTAATTTGTATAGCTAAAATTTTCATTCCTAAGTAGTACAAGTGCTTACAAGTTTACTTTCCTTTACCTAACTAGCTTGCAATCCTCAAAGGTCTAAATAAGCATTCTAGATCTATATGGCAATTGGTGTTTGATAACAGTCATAGATCTTTCATTGTGGCTTGATGTCCAACTGTAACTTGTGACACATACAATTAATGGATCGTTCATGTGTTTACAACTTGAGTTCTTTATTACTTTGAAAGCAAAATTTCCAAATATTCCTGTCATGTGTATAACATTCCAAGCATTAAAGCCATGATTTGTATGACAATTGAAATATTGGAACACATGTTGCTACCAATATCACATGAAGTTCAAGGAACTTTTGAATGGATTCAATGACATAAGAACATTGGGCAAGGCCATCCATGGTACATGCAATTGCAAATGTGTTGAGGTTTGTGATGTTTAGTCAAGAACTTTTCTAGTAGTTTAAACAAGTGTATTGCTAAATTTAGACATATAAGAGGATGATTAAATTATGGCATCTATAATTTGTCCCAAACCTACCCTAGCTAAGTGGCAATCTAGATTGTGTTTAATGGGTGATTACAAAAATTATGGGGTTCATACATTGAAGCTATGCCCATTTGAGTTAGAGATTACCACAATTATCCATTGGCAAAAAATAAGGTACGAAGTTGTTGGGTAGAATAAAAATGGTAGGGATAGGAAAGCTTCTTGAATGGAGCACCATGATACACACCCAAGTGAGCTCTTTGAGTATTTGAAGCTTTGTTTTAAAGCTTTTGTGGTCCACAACTTCATATCTAAGTGCTGAGACCTCTAGTTCAAGGAATCACTTCTCCATTTGCATGAGGATATAATCATTTCTTATGTGGACTTTTCAAAAAACTACACACTGATGGTGCATAATGAAATACAAAACATGAACTAGCACAACTTTCAAATAAACATTTTAGTCCATATAACTTACAAGCAAAACCCTAACTTTGACCCAACAACTCCAAAATCCAAACTCCTAAAAAAATCTACTATTATGTTTCTTATGATTCCAGCCACAATATTTTGTTTGTATATCATGCATTTGTATTACACTAAGGTTTTTTATAAAGGAGGGGATTTACACCATCTTGACATGTAGTGTGGTCAGATGGGTGCTTAAGGCAATTTTACTTGACAGGGGCATGGTATTTTATGTCTCGTTATCCTAGTATCACCTTGAGCCAAAGCAATATCGAAAAGAGGTGTCAAATTGTGTGGAATTTTTTTGTTACAAATAATGTTAAGGGGGAGGTTGATGGAATAGGTGTTTTACATAAGCAAGAAGTTTTGAAGGAGTAAATTAAGTCCCAAGGGAAAAAACTACAAAATGCAACCAAGATTGTAACACATCAATTTCAAGCAGAGTTAAACAAGTTCCATGCAACACATCCGTTAAGGTGGTTTTTATTTCCTTAGATTACAAACTTCCCTCTTCTATGTTTTTAATTTTAGTTTACTGAAATCATCAACACGGGTGGTTTATTCCCAATTTGAAAACATGGAAAAACGAGAACAATAACATTTTGCTTGCCTATTCACCAAGAACAAAATTAATATCAACCCTCCATATAAAATCCAAAAGGAAAAAACTTTTAAAATGATAAATATATTTGTTCAAAAATTAAAAATTATAAGAGTTACAAAAAATAAAGAGAAATAGATCTCCTATCATCCTCAAAATGCCCCTATTTGTACAGAATCACATTGTAGTTTCAATTTAAACAAGCACTAATCGATATAAACTCAAAATCAAATTCTAAGAATTACTTGTCACAAGTTTCAATCAACATGTTTTATTAACAACCAATTATTATAATAAATTGGTTACTAGTTCACATAGTAGACCGGTTAACTTAAAAACCTATTATCCAACAATAACTGAAATAGTTTCAAAATAATACTACCTCACTAGCTACGAATTGGTAACAACCAGTTATTAAATACATAACTAAAAAAATGGGTTAACATTACCCCCCTTTGAAAACCAAATTTTATCTTCAAAATTAATCACTTAAAACTACATGTTCTACACTTATAGCTAAATCATCAATAGTTGCTCACTAGTTGTATCAATAGGTTTAGCTAAAAAATTTGGTTTAGGCTTTGATCTCTCAACAACAAATGTCTCCTTTAGTACTATGTTTAGAGTTCAAAACTTTAGAAGCATGTGTGATGGTGTCAATCAAGGTGACCTATGCTCCTACTTAGGAAATCTTTGGTATAATTAATGAAATAGGTCTAATTGGGTGTAATAGGTTTTTCCAATTCTTCTACTTTAATACTATCAACTACAACATGTATTTCCACAAATTCTATGGGCAAAGGCAAAATATAAGAAACAATAACAAGTTCAGCTCCTGCCCCAATTGTCACTAGTTTCTTTATGGTAGTAACAACCTATTCGCTTTAAGAACTTGTAGTTATAGATGTTGGTTGTATAAGTTAAAATCTTTAGGGAACTTCGACAAGTACCTCAACCAATTGCCACTTAACTGGTCATATTTGTAACCTTTGAACTTCAACCAATATACAACCAATTCATTCAAGTAGGCTTCCTCATCCACACGAACCAATTCCAAACTATCTTGGATCTATTCCTCTATAATATCTTATATAGTCTACCACGATTCCTTCCATTTTGAATTTTTGTCTATCAAGGCTTGGTTTTGCACCTTGAGCAAGGCATTATCCAAAAGTAATTCATCAAACTCCTTCAATCAGTGATCCATGTAGGTAGTTTGAGAAACTTTATCAAATGTTTGACGAAGTGTTTCCAACTTGGTTTTCAATTCTTGAATTTATACCTAAAGCTCATGATATGATTTTCCATGTCAATGTTGACCATTATCAATTGTTCCTACTATTGTAAACATGTGTTCTCTAGCCCTACAAGAGTTTTTTCCCATTGAACATTAATAGCCTCCATCTTGCCATAATCCCTCATCAACTAGTCATAGTTAGTTTATAAGGCCTTGAGATCAACAGGGTTGGTAAATCTTAATATTTTAACATTGTTTCAATTATAGTTTTTCTATTCTTGTACATATTCAATTTCAGTTATACAAAATCCATACTAGAAATCCAAGAAAATTCTAAAATGTTTCAATAACAACATATATCATAGCCCAAGTATCTACACAATTTTGAATCTATCACAATGCTGCCACAATTTACTATTCATATTGCTATGAAAAAAAACAACAAATCCTATAAAACATTACCAAAAAAAAAAAGATCCCAAGATCATAGTTCCACAATTATGTGTCTCTTAAAAAAAATAAAAATCATCATCTTATTGTTCTCTATACTTTCAATATTAAATTATGTTAACAAATAGGAGATCTACTCAAGTGCAAACATAAATCTTTATTGAAAGGAAGGTACAACATAATGCTCACAACACAAAACACAACATCAAGAACTCTCCATGGTTCTTGTCACAAGAAATACACAAACTTGTGTAATGAAGAAAAGAGAAACAAACCATCAACACCAAGGTATTTA